>Ga0182030_10000780_pt1 | contig 62506 bp, 65 predicted proteins | sample 812S3MmetaG_FD_121299 | JGI IMG/M metagenome (GOLD analysis project Ga0182030, IMG submission 121299) | Permafrost microbial communities from Stordalen Mire, Sweden - 812S3M metaG (Illumina Assembly) | ecosystem: Environmental > Terrestrial > Soil > Wetlands > Permafrost | place: Sweden... | reverse complement strand
ATCGTACATCGCACCGCAGATTCCAAAGGATCGCTTTCTCGGCTTCGGCGTGCTCTCGGTGCCGTACTACAATCCGGTGCGTTTGGTTGAGAGCATGAACCTGCTCGACCAGCTGACCAAGGGTCACACGCTCTACGGTTTGGGCAGCGGCTTTGCCGGAACGGAACCGCTCGGCCTCGGCGTCGAGAAAGAGTACCACGGCTCGGGTCAGGCGGCGCGCGACACCATCGAGGTGATGGAGCGTCTGTGGGATTTCAAAACCGGCGATCCGGAATATCACTTCGATATTCCGACGCACGAGGGCACGATCCGGCGGCGTGTCGCGCCGGCGCCCTACCGCAAGCGTCACCCGACGATGATCCGCACGGCGCGTCTCGATCCGGCGCTGATCAACGCCGCCCAGAAGGGCTGGCCGGTCTTCATGGGCTCGACGTTCGGCGGCGAGTCGCCGTTGGTCGACCAGGTTCGCATGTACCGCAAGGCGTTGGCCGAGGCCAATCATCCGCCCGAGGTCGTCGAGGAGTGCCTGCGCTGGTGCACGTGCGACTGGCTGAGCGTCGTCGTCGCCGACACCGATGCAGAAGCGGAAGCGAACGTGGCGAAGGGCCGCGCCGAAGCATTGGCCGTGCGGCAGCGTTTCGTCGAGCGGTTCGGACCGATGGAAGGCCCGGTCAAGCAGCGCAAAGCCGGCGAGTCGATGTCCGAGGCATACGCCAAGGGCGGCGACATGTGGCGCACCATCGCGGGCAATCCGGACACCGTCGCCAAGGAGGTGCAGCGTATGGCCGACCTCGGGATCAATCACTTGCTCGTGCGTTTCCTCGGCGAGTGGACCGGCGAAACGCGCGGCATCTCCGAGAACTCGATGCGCCTGTTCGCGCGCGAGGTGATGCCGCGCTTCAAAGACGTCGCGCCGCTGCGCGACCCGCTCGCCCTCGACTTGAGCGCCGTCTCTTAGAAGTGTAACTCGCGCTGAACGTCGTGCAGCAGCGTCAGGTCGGCGACGTTGCGCACGTCGACCGGCGTCGGGACGAGTTTTTCGCTGACCCAAAACTGCTGCATGCGACTGAGCGCATCGAGGTTCACCTCACCGTGCGCCGTCGGATAGATCGGCCCGGTGAGCCCGCGTAAGACGTCGGGCGAGAGTTGCGACCACTTGACGGCCTCTGCGAGCAGTTCCGGCGTCCATTTGCCGTTGCTTTTCAACACGTCGTCGTTGCCGCGGACGTACGCGCGCAGGAAGCGCCGCACGAGGTCCGGATGCGATTTGGCAAACGCGGCCGACGCGCCGATGTACTCCTGCTGATACCACGGCACCACCGCGGAAAAAGAAATCCAGCGGTGCCCGGCGCCTTGGGCCTCGATTTGGCTTGCCCCGGGTTCGGTTGCGCCGAGGACGTCGACGGCGTGATTGCGCAGGGCTTCCAGCCAATCGGCGGTCGACCGGTAGTGCTCGCTCACCCGGGCATCGGCCGGCGTGAGGCCGCCGGCGTGCAGCGTTTCTTTCAACAGGAAATCGATCGGCGAGCCGATGTTGGCGCCATCGACGATCTTGCCTTTCAGATCAGCGGGTTGCACGATCGTCTTCGCGTCCCACTCATCCTGGCGCACGAGCAGCCACGACGCGTCGTGCCAGCCCGCGTGGCTGCCGCCCATGGCGGCCAGGAGCACGACGTCGAACCCTGCATTGAACTGGTTGAAGAAGCTCGGGCTCGGGTTGACCGTGCCGAGATCGAAGTCGCCGCGCGCCAGCATCGGCAAGAACGCGGTCGACGATCCGAGGCACGGCGTGATCTGCAGGTCGATTCCCTCGGCGCGAAAGTACCCGGCATCGAGCGCGTGCAGCACGGGCAAGTGCGCGTAGAACGTCGGGTCCATGATCATCCGGATACGATCCGGCGCGGCTGCGTGCGCCGGCGGCGCCGCCGGACCGAAAGAAAACAGAAGCAGCAACAGGGCCGCGACGATGCGCTTCACGCATCGTCCTCGACGGCAAAGCGCCGGAGCGCCTGTAACGACGGAACGAAGTAGTAGGCACCAGTGAGCGCGGTCGTGTAGCGCGTCAACGCGTCGCGCACGCCGCCTTCGGCGCCGGCCATGCGCCGCAACATACGGTCCAAGCGCTGCTGATCGGCGCTGAAGCCGACGAACACCGTACCGTGTTCGGTCACGTTGCCGTACGCGGTGTTGCGCCGGAAGATCTTGCGCTCCTCACCATTTTCATCGACGGTCGTGCGCGAAACGTGCGAGTCCTCCGGCATGACGTCTTCGGGGAACTCCGTGCTATCGGCTTTGGTCCGGCCGATCACGCGTTCTTGTTGCTCGACCGGCAGCGCTTCCCACGCCGACGTTTGATGCACCCATTGCTGAAAGAGCAGCACCGTTCCGCCGGCCCCCGGAGCACCCTCCGGAATCGTGGCGACCTCGGGTGCGATCATCAGGGCCGGGTTCTCCGTGCCGTCTTCGAAGCCGGTGAGATCGCGGCTGTGCCGGTACGACCAGCCGTCGAGTTCGCGGGTGACGGTCGCGCACGGCGCGACCGTCGCGATCGCTTCGCGTGCGAGGTCGAACACGACATCGTAGGACGCGCCGGCAATCCACAACCAAAGATCCGCTTGTGTCGCCGGCATCGAATAGCCCTCGGCACCGGCCAGCGGTGCGTTGAAGCCGCTGAGTTCGGCCGGCGTGTCGTCGGCTGCGACCGCGCGCCAGATTTCCGGCCGGAAGCCGATGACGGCGTTGACGCCGCCGACGGTAGTTCGCGGCTCGTGGATCGATACGACCTTGCGCACGAGCGCTTCGGGCGTGGTGCCCGGCGTGACGGTGAATTCGAGATAGATGTGCGCGGCGTCGCCCAGCGCAAAAATTCCGGTCTGTGGGGTGCTCATCGTACGGCGAAATAGCGTTGCCGGGGTGGCCGTTTCCTGTGCGTAGAAAGACGGACGCGTGGCCGTAGCCGCTTCGGTGTCCGCTCCCGCACAATTGCCCCTCCGGCGACAGCTGACGTGGTGGGCGCTTGCGTTTCCCGCCGTGATGGTCGCTGCGCTCGCGTGGCATGACGTACGGCTGCTGAACTGGATCCACGTGCTCTCGGGCGTGCTGTGGACGGGTGCCGACATTTTTCTCGGGTTCATCGTGGGTCCGGTCTTGCGCCGGATGGATCCCGCGCAGCGAACGGCGTTCATCACGTACTTCGTGCCGCGCTCGCTGCTCTATTTTCCCTCCGTCTCGCTCACCACGGGGACGGCCGGATGGTACCTTGCCGCTTGGCTCGGGCTGACGTCACCGGTGAATCCGCAATTCGCCTGGGTCGTGGCGGCGCTGATCTTGATCACGTTGATGACGATCTTGGGCCTCGGGATCATGACGCCGAACAGTTTGCGGATCTGGTTCGAACTGCGCAAACCTGCGCCCAACCGCGACCTCATCATTCGTCTGAATCGCTACAACGTGGTCAACGCCGCCATCCAAGGATCGATGCAAATCATGATTATCATCATAATGTCGCACTTGACGCTCGGAGGTCCGTGAAGGTGCCGACGCGTGGACGCTTTGCCGCCGGGAGCGCGGCCGTACTCGCAGCTATCGCCGGTGGTGCGCGGATCGCCGGAGCACAGACCGTGCCCCTGCGCTTGAACGTGTTCGGCGGTCTCGATGCGTGGACGATCTACGTGATCCACGATCGCGGTTTGATGAATGCCGCCGGCTACGACGTGTCGCTGACGACGACGCCGGGTTCCGTGCCGCAGTTTGCGCACATGCTCGCCGGCGATGCCGATATCGCCCTGACCGCAATGGACAACGTGGTTGCCTACGATTCGGGACAAGGCGATCCGTCGGTGACCGGCGACCTCGACTTCTTTGCGTTCTTGGGGATCGGTCCGGGGTTTCTCCGCCTCCTCGTGCGGCCGGAGATCACGTCGTACGATCAGTTGCGCGGGAAGACGTTTGCGGTCGACGCACCGTCCACCGGTTTCTCGTTCGTCTTACGGCGTATGCTGGAGAAGAACGGCATCATGCCGGGTGAGTACTCGTTCGTCGCCTTGGGCAGCACGCAGAAGCGCTTCGACGGCATGGTCGCCGGCCAAGCGGTGGGCGGCATGGTCGCCTCGCCGTTCGACCTGATCGGCGCGCAGAAGTACGGCTTTCGCGTTTTGGGCAACGCGGCGGACACGCTCGGACATTACGAAGCGACGGTGATGATGGCGCGCCGTTCGTGGGCCGCGACGCACCGGCCGGCGATCACCGCATTTGTGCGCGCCTATCGGGACGCGGCCGCGTGGCTCTACGCACCGCCGAACCGCACCGAAGCGATGGCGATCCTGGCGCGCAATACCGACCTGCCGCCCGACATCATCGCCCAGATCACGCCGGTCGTCCTCGGATCGCCCGCCAGCTACACGCGCGACGGCAAATTCGATGTCGCGGCCGTTCGCACCGTGATGGAGTTGCGCGCCGCGTACGCGACCCCGAAGAAGGCCCTCGGCGATCCGCAGGCCTTCATCGACCAGAGCTACCTCTGACCAGCGCGATCTCTAGCCGGCTTTGAGGCCGCGCCCGACCGGATGGCCGATCCCGAGCGGCTCGGCGTCGATCAGCACGAATGCGATGCGTGCGGGCTCCGTACCGCGATTCACCCAGGCGTGATTGGTGCCGCGCTGCACCATCACGTCGCCCGCGCGCAGCTTGACGGTTGAATCGTCGAGGTCCATCTCGACCTCACCCGAGATGACGATGACGTAGTCGATCGTCTCCGTGCGGTGCATGTTTCCGGCCTTACCGCCGGGCACGATCTCATTTACCGTGAACCGTGTGCCGTTCGGCGGCGGCGGCGTACCGATGATGCGCGCGCCCATGTCTTCGACATCCGTGCCGAGCGCGATATCGGCCGGCGTGCGGTCGGTGCACCAGACCAGCGTCGATGAATTCCCGATCGCGGAGGTGCGCGTGTTCGCGGCGTCGCCGTCGATCAGGACGACCGCTTTGCCGTGGGCGTCGTGCCCCGTAACGACACGCCTCACGAGAGCGTGCTCGTACCGGTCGACGGCGGCACGTCGAAGACCGCCAGCATCATCCCGATCATCGTATACAAGCCGGCCGTCGTGACCATCTCGATCATCAGATCGAGGCCGAAGGCTTCCAGCCCGCGCGCGTAGTTCGCATCGCTGAGGGCGCGCGTTTGGTTGAGGTCGGTGAAGATGTCATAAATCAACTGCTCGTCGGGGCGCGTGAACCCCGGGACGGCATTGGTCCGGATTGCCTCGATCGCGTCCGCCGAAATGCCCGCGGCCAGCGCCTGCCGCGCGTGCGCGGTCCACGCGTACTCCGCGCGCCACGGCCGCACGATCAACAGCACCATCAACTCGACGAGCCGCTTCTCGAAGCCGCTGTTCTTGCGCAGGCGATCGCTGAGGTGATCGATGCGCTTGGCGATCTCCGGCACGCGGATCCAGATCGCGAACGGGCCGCCCAGCACACCCGACCGCGTTCCGGCGATCGCGGCCGCGATGGCCTTCTGCTCGGCGCTCATTTCATCGTCGCTCAGACGCGTTACACGGCTCATGCGGCTTCCATTCCGGCTGGTGAGGACGGCTCCTCGGCCGGAGGAAAGGTCCTTCGGCAATACCAACCACCCGAACAACTAAGTTGCCGGAGGTTCCCTGCATGACGTCTTTTTCGCGTTCGGCGCTCCTGACCGGACTCGCGGCCGGCGTAGCCGGTGCCGCACTCCCTCGGATCGCCGGCGCGCAATCCACGACCGTCCGCATTGCCGGCGTGTTCAGCGACCTGTTCGCCGAGCCGTTCTATGCGAAGGACGCCGGCGCGTTCGCGAAGGCCGGGTTCGACGTACAGACGACGAGCCTGAACAATGCGGGTGCGGTGGCTGCCGCGATCGGCGGCGGCAGTCTCGAACTCGGAACCGGCGACCTGATCTCCGGGGTCAACGCGATCAACGCGGGCGTTCCGGTGGTCTTGGTCGCGGGCGGCGGGCTCTATAACGAACGCGGCGACCAGGGCTCGACGATCCTCGCGGTGACGAACGACTCGCCGATCAAAACGGCCAAGGATCTCGTCGGGAAGTCGATCGGCGTTCCGACGCTGGCCGGTTTGTCGACGGCGTGCCTGCGCGCGTGGCTGCCGGCGCACGGCGTCCCGCTCGACTCGGTGAAACTCGTCGAGATCCCGCAGTCCGCATCGCCGGCCGCGTTGCAGCGCGGCACGCTCGACGCCGGCCTGCTCTCGGAGCCCTTCGTCACGTTTGCCAAGTCGTCGACCCGCGCGATCGGCTCGCCGTTCGATGCCGCCGCCGATCTCGCCGCGAACAAAGTCTTTTGCGTTTCCGTCTGGTACGCCAACAAGACGTGGTTCGAAGCCGACGCCGCGCGCTCGCGGCGCATCGTCCAGGCGATCTACGACACCGCTCGGTGGGCCAACGCGCATCGCGACGACACGTTCAACGTTCTCGTGCGCGACGGACAACTCGATCCGGTGCAAGCGCGCGGTATGCAGCGGACGACCTACGCCACGACGTTGACCGCGGATCTCATCGCGCCCGTGATCACCATCGGTAACCAGAACAAGATGTTCTCGAAACCCACCGACGCCGCTTCCCTCATCACCAAAGCGTAAGGAGAACCCAAGCGATGTCGCTCAATCGTGACCGCTTTCTCAGGACGACGGCCGGGGCCGTTGCGGGACTTGCTGCCGGCGCCGCCGATCTGCAGGCCGCTTCCGCCGCCGACTCGGTCTTTCTCGGGCTCTGCTGCCCGCTGACCGGATCCTACGGTGCCGACGGCGAGGATCTGCGCAAAGGCTACTTGCTGGCGATCAAGGACCTCAACGCCGGCACCGGCGTGATGGGCCAGATTCCCAGCCTGCGCGGGAAAAAGGGCGTGCTCGGTAAGCAAATCGAGTACAAGGTTGCCGACACCGAGACCAATCCCAACACGGCGGTTCAGCACGCCACCGAATTCATCACGCAGAACAAAGCGATCATGGTGACGGGCGGCGTCGCCAGCTCCGAGGTCATCGCGATGGCGAAGGTCGCGCAGCAGCAAAAGGTGCTGTTCATGACCGGTGCCAGCGGATCGAACGACACCACCGGCATCGACTGCCAGCGCTATTCGTTCCGCTCGCAATGCGATGCGTATATGGTGGCCAAGGCGATCGCGCCGATCCTCGGCAAGGCATTGGGCACGAAGCGCAAGGCCGTCTACCTCACGCCCGATTACAGCTACGGCCACTCGCTGACCGGGTCGATGCGCGAGTTCACCGAGAAACTCGGCTGGACGACCGTGGCCGATGTGGTCGCACCGTTTCCCTCACCCGGCGATTTCAGCTCGTACCTCACCAACATCGCGAACTCGGGCGCCGACACGTTCGTGAATATCGAGTTCGGCAACGACGGCGTTGCTTCGACGAAGCAGGCCGCGCAATTCGGCATCTTGCCGAAGATGAAGCTGGTGGTGCCGAATGTGTCGACGTATTTTCCCGACGGCGTTGGCGCGGAGCTGATGGCCGGCGTCTACGGCACCCAAGAGTGGTATTTTTCGCTGGCCGACCGCTACCCGCTCTCCAAGCGCTTCCTCGATGATTTCGAGAAGATGTATCCCGGCGTCGTGCCGCGCTGGACCGCGCACATCGCGTATTCGCAACTTGCGATCTGGGCCGACGCGGTGACGCGCGCGAAGACGTTCAACGCGCCGGCCGTCATCGCCACGCTCGAAGCCGGTAAACCGCTGACGTTGATGCTCGGACCGGTTCATTATCGTGCCGGCGACCATCAGCTCGTTCGTCCGGTTCCGGTCGTGATCGGCAAGTCGGCCGCGCAGATGAAGAACAAGGCCGATTTCTTCCAAGTGGTCGACATCGTTCCGGGCGAGGACGTGATGCAGCCGCTCGCAACGACATCGTGCACCATGCCGCCCGTCTAGTGGTGGATTCACCTACGGTGAATCCGTCGCGTTTGGGCTGCGCCCAAGCCGCCCTCTGGTGCCGGGCCTGCCAGTACACCTGATCGAAGCGCAACTCCTCAACGGGGTTGCGCTCGGATCGATCCTGGCGCTCGTAGCGCTCGGGCTCACGATCATCTTTGGATTGCTCGGCTTCGTGAACTTCGCCCACGGCGGCTTGTTCGCGGTCGGCGCCTATGCGGGCTGGCTTGCGTATACGCGGTACGATTCGTTCGTACTCGGCATCGTCGCGGCGATCGCCGTGACCTTCGTCGTCGGCATCGTGATCGAGCGGCTGCTGATCCGGCTCTATTACCGGCGGCCGAAAGAAGACCAGATCCTGGTGACGTTCGGCCTCGGGATCGTGCTGGTCGAAATCGTTCGAGCGCTCTTCACCGGCCAGAACAAACTCGTTCCCACACCGTCGTGGGCGAGCGGTGCCGTGCAGATTGCGGATCTGGTGTATCCCCAGTACCGGCTCGACGTGGTCGGCATCGTCGCGATTACGCTGATCGTCGTTTGGGCGATCATCTTCAAGACGCGGCTCGGGCTGATCGTGCGCGCCGGGATCGACGACGCATTGATCGTCGAGATGCTCGGTATCGATATCGGACGCGCGTTCATGCTCGTGTTCGCGCTCGGCGCATGCGTTGCCGGACTTGCCGGGTTCGTCGATGCGCCGATCTTGGCGTTGACCCCCGACGTCGGCACGGCGGTGCTGGTCCAGTCGCTCGTCGTGATCGTGATCGGCGGCGTCGGTTCGTTCGGCGGCGCGATCGTGGGCGGCATCGTCGCGGGTGAAATCATCAGTCTGACCAGCGTGTTCGCGCCGGATTGGGCGCAAGTGGCGCTCTACATCGCGATGGCGCTCGTGCTGCTGGTGCGGCCGCAAGGCCTGCTCGGCGTCGTGGGGCGCGCATGATACTCGGGCCCGTCGGCGACCGCACCGGCTGGATGGTCGAAGGCGCGGTGGCGCTGTTTCTCGTCGTATTTCCGTTGCTGCTCGGGCTCTTCGGCGCGGGCACCGACCTCGGCACGCGCATCCTGATCCTCGGACTCTTCGGACTCGGCGTCGATCTGATCTTCGGGTTCACCGGCTTGCTCTCGTTCGGCCAAGCCGCGTTTTACGGCACGGGCGGGTTCGTAACGGCCAACCTGCTCATCCGTCACATCGTCCCCAACACGCTCGGTGCGCTGGCGATCGGGACCTTGGTTGCGGCGCTCGCCGGCGCGCTGGTCGGCTCGCTCGCGCTGCGGCAAGTCGGCATCTATTTCGCCATGCTGACGCTGGCCTTCGGACAGCTGTTCTACTTCCTTGAGAACTCGCCGCTGCGCGCGTTTACCGGCAGTGAGAACGGCTTGCCCGGCGTTCCGAAACCCAGCTTCGCATTCGGCCCTTGGACGCTCGACGGCAGCTCGAGCATCGGCATGTACGTGTTCGTTGCGGCGATCTACTTCGGCGGTTTCTTCATCGCGCGGCGCATCGTGCGCTCGCCGTTCGGTGCGGTTTTGCGGGCGATTCGGGAAAATCCGGAACGGGCATCGGCCGTCGGTCATCAGATCGCGCGCTACAAGCTCGTCGCGTTTACCCTCGCCGCGGCGTATGGCGGCCTCGCGGGCGGTTTGCTGGGCATCTTTCAAGGCTACATGCCGCCGGAAGCGTTCTCGATCGATCAATCGGGCGAGATCATCGTGATGACCGTGATCGGAGGCCCCGGCACGCTCATCGGCCCGCTGGTAGGCGCGGGTGTCTGGACGCTCTTGCGCCAGGGACTGCAAAACGTCGATGCGATCGCCGGAGTGTGGAAGCTGATCCTGGGACTCGTGTTCATCTTGCTGATCACCGGCTTTCGGCGCGGATTGGCGGGCGGCGCGATCGCGCTGTGGGTGCGCGTACGGCCCGCCCGATGACCGCGCTGCTCGAAGCTCGTGAATTGACGAAACGCTTCGGCGGGCTCACGGCCGTCGACCGTGCGTCGCTGACCGTCGAGGAAGGGACGATTACCGCGCTGATCGGTCCGAACGGCGCCGGCAAGAGCACGTTCTTCAAGATGCTGGCCGGCGAAATCGAACCGACGGAGGGTGCGGTTACCTTTCGGGGCCGCCCGATCACCGGGCTCGGGGTCGCGCGCGTGTGCCGGCTGGGCATCGGCAAGAGCCACCAGATCACGCAGATCTTTCCCAACCTGACCGTGACGGAGAACGTGGTCATTCCCGCCCTTGCCGCGCGCCGCGGCTCGTTCCGGGCCGACGTGTTCGGATCGATTCGGCGGGTCGACGGCTTAGCCGAACTGGTCGCGCGCACGCTCGCCGAGATCGGCCTGGGCGATCGTGCCGGCGTGCGCGCGGGCGAGTTGGCGTACGGCGAGAAGCGGCGTCTCGAGATCGGGCTCGCGCTCGCGACGCAGCCGCAACTGCTGTTGCTCGACGAACCCGCGGCCGGTATGAGCCCCGCGGAAATCGCCGAAACCGTCGCGCTGATCCAACGTTTGCGCGCCGAGGTCACGATCGTGATCGTCGAGCACGACATGGACGTCGTGTTCGGTTTGGCCGATCGCATCATGGTGATGCAGAACGGGGCGACGATCGCCTACGGGACGCCGGAAGAAATCCGCGCCGACGCGCGCGTGCGCGAAGCCTACCTCGGCGGAGCCGACGACGCGTGAGTTTGCTCGACGTCGAGAGCGTCAACACCTATTACGGTGAATCGCACGTGCTCTTCGACCTTTCGTTGCACGTCGAGGAGGGCGAGGTCGTCGCGCTCTTGGGCCGCAACGGGTCCGGCAAGACGACGACGATGAACACGATCATGGGCGTCGTCGCGCCGCGGTCCGGGTACGTGCGTGTCGCGGGGGAAGACGTCACCGGAATGCGGCCGCACATGATTGCCGCCCGTGACGTGCAGCTCGTTCCCGACACGCGCCGCATCGTCAAGACGATCTCGGTCGACGAAAACTTGCAGCTCGCAGCGCTCACGGCCAAGACCCCGTGGACGCGCGATCGCATTTACGAGCTCTTTCCCTCGCTCGGCCGGCGGCGCGCCAGCATGGGGCGCGCGCTTTCCGGCGGCGAGCAGCAAATGCTCGCAATCGCGCGGGCATTGATTCGCGAACCGCGCCTGCTGCTGCTCGATGAGCCGTTCGAGGGTCTGGCGCCGCTGATCGTGCGCGATCTCATCGCCACGACCCGGGCGCTCGCCGCCGAAGGCCGGACGATCGTGATCGTCGAGCAGAACGTGCGGGCTGCGCTGGCGCTCGCCGGGCGGGCTTACGTGCTGAACAAAGGACAGGTCGTTTGGGAAGGCGCGCCGGCTGCGCTCGAGGCGGCTCCCGAACTCATGCACCGCTACCTCGGCGTGTCATGAACGGCGTTCGCGATGCACGTTGTCGTAGATCGTCGTAAGCGCGCGCTGCAGCACCTTCACGTCGGCGGCTGAGAGGCGGTCGACGTAGAGCTTGTTCACGTTCTCCGCGAACGGAACGGTCCGCTCGAAGAGGTCCGTCCCGGCCGGCGTCAGCGAGACGGCCACGCTGCGCGTGTCCTCCTCGATGCGCCGGCGCTTGACCCAACGCGATTTCGTCATCGCGTTCAGCAGCCGTGAGAGGGTGGGCGGCTCGATGCTCGTGAGCTTGGCGAGTTCGCCGAAACGGCACTCCCGATGCTGCCACAGCGTCAGCAGAATGCGCCATTGCGGAACCGTGAGACCGAACTTCTCGAACTCGAGCGCGGAGTAGTTGAGCATCGCCGTCGCGGCCCGGTTCACGAGGTACGGTATGTAGCTCTCGATCTGCAGGTCGCCGGCCGGCGGTGTACGCCGTTTCAGCCGCCGCCCGCCTTGCTGACGCCGACCCACGTGCCTTTATCGGGGCTCCAGCGCACCATGATCACGCTGTCGACGCCGACGCCGCGCTGCGGCGTGGCATGAAAATCGTACTGTCCGAAGACGCCGACGCCGTGATAGGCCGTGATGTAGTCGCGGATTTGGGCCGGAGTCGCATTCGGGCCCAGTTTGTTGAGCGCATCGACGATGATCAGGATCGGATCCCAGACGAAGAGGTGACCTTGATCGGGGCGCACGCCAATGGCCTTGAAGGCATCGAGGTACGCGTTGACGGCGCGTTTCTCGGGACCGTTCGGCAGTTGCTCCGGCGCGAAGCTCGCCGATCCGGGAAAGTAGAGTTCCTTGGGCAGAAAGTTGACGTACTGCTTCATCTGAGCGTAGGTCATGTTGCCGGGAGTTGCGAGCACCGGGATATCAAGACCGGTCGATTGCATGGCGTTGAATACGGTCGCCAGCGGTCCGCCGACGGTCCAAGCAATCAGCGCTTGCGCGCCCGACGCCTTGATGCGCGCGATCTGCGCGGCGACGCTCACGTCGGTAGCGTTGTAGTGCTCGTGCGCCACGATGGTGACGTTCTTGTTTTCGGGCAGCGCGAGCATCTGCGCCACGTTGTTGTCGAGGTCCTGACCGGTCGCGTCGCTCGTGGTGATGATCGCGAGTTTGGTCCAGCCCTTGGAGCGGAAAAAGCGCATCGAGGCTTGGATCATGTCGGTTGTCGAGGTGCCCGCCGTGAACATGTAGCTGCCGGCCGGCGGGTGCACGCCCGGCGAGAAACAATAGAGCACGGGCCCGTCTTTGATCAACGCCGCCTCTGCGTTGCAGATCGCGGTCAACGTCGAACCGACCATCACCGCCGCTTTCTTCGCCATGATGCCGTCGGTTAATTGCACTGCAATCTGCGGGCTTGACTGATCGTCGAGGTAGTTGAATTTCACCGGCCGGCCGGCGACGCCGCCGCGCTTGTTGATCAGATCCTCGAGGAGCTTGAGCGCGACCATTTGCGCCGTGCCGAGAAATGCGCCGTTGCCGCTCTGCGGCAAGATCGCATCGATCTCGTAGGGATCTGCGGCGCGGGCGGCCGGCGGCGCCGCGGTTAGGGCGACGGTGAGCGCGAGGAGCGCGGCGCATGCCGCCGTCCGGATATTCATTTGGAAGCCTCGTTCTTGAGTGCGAGCATGGGCGGTGACGCCGCGTAGCGTTCGGGCAGGCTCTCCGCGAAACGCAGCAGCGCGGATCCGTCGTCGGGGTTACCGGGGAACTGATCGATGCCGATCACGAGATCGTTTGCATAGGTCGGCGGGACGTCGCTTTGATCGCGGTAGACGCCCGGCGGTGTTTCGCCGCGCTGCACGGCCTCGATGCCGTTGCGCACGTAGCGGCGGTACATGGCGACACCGCGATCGAGCGAACCGAGCTGTTCCAGCGCGTGCACGTTGACCGGGCCTTGGCTTGCCATCGCTTCGTTGTCGCCCGGGATCCACTGGCGATCGCGGTACGGCCGATCGGCATTCTGGCCGAAGACCTCGAGCCGCCGGCGCTCTTCGAACGGCATCGCCTCATCGTCGCCCACGTGGCTGATGAAGAAGTTGACGGTGTTCTCGTCGTCGACCGGCAGCGACCAGAACGAGAGAAACGGCCGGCTCGCGGCCTTGCGCTCGCGTCCGCTCTCGAAGATCGAGTTGATGATGTGAACGCTCGCGCCTTGCACTTCCGAGGAACGCACCCAGACGTTGTCGCCGACGCGCCGTGCCGCGAAGTAGGCGATGCCGCCGGGCGTATCCGACCACGTCATCTCAGGATAGTTGCCGAATTCGTTGGCAAAGTGTTCCATGCCGCGCATCTGCGGGATCACGTGCAAGAAGTGCGTGTGGTGCGGATCGACGGCGTTTTCTTTGACCTGTAGCCAGTTGCAGGCGAAGATCGAACGGATGCCCGGCACCAGACGCAGTCCCGGAATGTCGAAGCGGTCGCTCACGGGGAAGATCGGCATCGTTTCCGGCGGCCCCATGTAGGCGAACACGATCCCCGCGAAGAGATGCACCGGATAGCCGCCTTGGCTCGCGCGCTTGCGCAGCTTCTCCTCGGCCGGATCGCCCGGGATTTGAAGACATTGTCCGTCAACGGCGTACAAGCGGCCGTGGTAGCAGCAGCGAATGCCCTCCTCTTCGATCACGCCGTATTCGAGCGAGGTATTACGATGACCGCACTGCAGGTGCAGCAGCCCGACCCGGCCGCTCTTGTCGCGGAAGCACACGAGATCTTCGCCCAGCGCGCGGACCCGCAGCGGAACGTCGGTCAGTTCGTATTCATAGGCGACGGGCTGCCAAAAGCGGCGGTGCCACTCTCCACCGAGCGTGCCGCGGCCGACACCGCAGAGCGCCATGTTCGGTTCCGCGGTTTGCTTGCGAGCGTAGCCGTTGTACGCAAGCGACGGGGTGGCGGCGGGCTTCTTTGCTGTCGTCGTCATGATGGAGGTCCTCCGGGGGCGCGATCGCTATCGGAGGAAATCGTTCCATCTGGAATAATCTCCTGCCTCGTCCTTCGACAGGCTCAGGATGCCTGGATGAGACGGGGACGGAGCATGAGGTTGCTACCAATTCGGGGTAAGGTAGCGGCAAGGAGAATTGCTTGTGCCACTGATCCAAGTTGTCATCGTACTGATCGTCGTGGGGGTGCTGCTCGGGCTGATCAACCGCTACATTCCGATGGCAGACCCCATCAAGTCGATTTTGAACGCGGTCGTCGTCATCGCGGTCATCGTTTGGTTGCTGCAACTTTTCGGCCTGTGGGGTTACATCACGCATTTCCGCGTCGGCAGCTAACGCATAACCCGGGGTCGCGATGAGCCGCCTGCCCGATCCCGGCACGGCGACGATGACGCCGGCGCAACGCGCGATCCTCGACGGGCGCGGCGGACGCGCCACCGGGCCGAGCGCGGTCTTGATGTGGGTGCCGGAGATCGCGGTACCCGCGGACGCGCTCATCGCGATGTTGCGCAACGGGAAGCTCGACCGGCGGCTCTACCGCGTGATGTGCATGACGATCGCGCGGCGCTGGAGCGCCGACTATGTGTTCAACCTGCACGCGGCCGGAGCGCTCGAAGCGGGCGTGCCAGCGGCTGTCGTCGAGGCGATACGCACGCGTGCGGTGCCGCCGTTCACCCGCGACGACGAACGGCTCGTCTACGAACTCGTCACTGAACTGCTCGAAACCCACCAACTCGCCGCGATCACCTACGAGCGCGCGATCGCGGCGATGGGGCTGGAACACACGATCGAACTGGTCACCGGCATCGGGATTTACAGCACGATCTGCATGCTGCTGCGGGCCTTTGACGTTACGGTCCCGGAAGGGGAACGCCAACTCCCTTAAAACGGGGTTGCTGAATGAGCTTGACGCGACGCTCGGCGGTTTTTGCGCTTGGCGCCGTGCTCGCGACGCGCACCGCTGCCGGTGCCCAGAGCGCGCCGGCGTTGCCGGTGTTGCATGTCGGCGGCTCGGGCGATATGGACGCGTCGCCGATCATCTACGGTATCGCGGCCGGCATCTTTCGCCGCTACGGCATCGAGGTCGCGTTTGCGAAGGCCGCGAGCGGCTCGGCGGTGGCCGCCGCGGTTGCCGGCGGCGCGCTCGACATCGGCAAGTCGAGCATGGTTCCGTTGATCAGCGGGCACGCCCGCAACGTACCGTTCACGATCGTTGCACCGTCGATCGTTCACCGCGTCGGGCTGGCCGACTCGGCGCTGATGATCGGCGTGAACTCGCCGGTTCGTGCGGCGCGTGACCTCGACGGCAAAGCCATATCGGTGGCCGGTCTGCGGGACATGCAATGGCTGGCCACCCACGCCTGGCTCGACGCGAACGGCGGTGACTCGAGCAGCGTGCAGTTCCTCGAGATTCCGGGGGCCTCGGTCGGCACGGCACTCGAGCAAGGACGGATCAGTGCCGGCACGCTCTCCGAACCCTACATCACGCAGGCGATCGCCGCCGGCAAAGCGCGCATCTTCGCGAAGATGGTCGATGCGCTCGGCAACGCCATGACCACCGCGTTCTTCACGACCAACGATTTTGCGCTAAAGAACCGTGATCTGGTCGCACGTTTTGCGCATGCCGTCATCGAGGCATCGGCGTACTGCAACACGCATCCGGCCGAGATGACGGACGTGATGTCGTCCTATACCGGCATCGATCGCGCGACGTTGGCGGCGATGGTGCACCCGCAGTTCGCGCTCGCGGTCGACCCGCGCAGCATCCAGCCGATCGTCAACGCAGCCGCCAGGTACAACGTGATTCCGCGGGCGTTCAACGCTGCGGAGATGATCTTTCCCCTTGCGGCCTGACATGCGCATCACCGTCTCGGTGGCGGTTTCGATCGACGGCTATATCGCGGATACCTCGCCCGACCGGCTCCGTCTGTCCAGCGCCGAGGACTTCGCGGATATGTATCGCGCGCGCGCGGAGCACGACGCAATCCTGGTCGGGGCCGAAACCGTTCGGCGCGATAATCCCTCGCTGCTGCTCCGGGAGCCGGCGCCGCCGGTCCATCCCGCACGCGTGACGCTCACGCGCTCGGGATCGCTTTCCGGTGACCTGCGGTTCTTCAACGGTGCTGCGCGCAGCATCGTGCTTGCGCCCGCGGCGACGGCTGCGGGGCTCGAGCAGCGCTTGAACGGAAAAGCCGAAGTCGCGGTACTCGCATCGGAGGGTCCGGCGTCGATCGTCCGAGCGTTGAACGAGCTCGGAATCACCTCGCTCTTCGTCGAGGGTGGCACGCGCGTGCTCACGGCGTTTTTGTCGGCCGGCTTGTTCCACGAATTGCGTCTCGCGGTTGCGCCGTTTTTTGTCGGCCGGGCTGATGCTCCGCGGATCGCCGGTCCGGCGACGTTTTTTCACGACAAGCACCGGCGGCTGCAATTGATCGACACGCGGGCGTTCGGCGATACGGCGGTCCAGCGGTTCGGCAATCCCAACATCGGCGAGATTTGTGAACGACTCGGACTTTCTTGAGCAGACGATCGCGCTCTCCAAAGCCGCCCCGCCGTCGGCGACGGCGTTTGCCGTCGGTTGTGTGATCGCGGGGCCCGGCGGCAACGTGCTTGCGACGGGGTATAGCCGCGAGTTCGGCGAGCACTGGCACGCAGAAGAAGTCGCGCTCTCAAAGGCCGGCAGTGCTTCGCTGGCCGGCGCGACCCTCTATTCCTCGCTCGAGCCGTGCAGCACGCGTAAGTCGCGTCCGGTCTCGTGCACGCAGCTGATTCTCGACGCCGGTATTCCGCGCGTGGTGTTTGCGCTGCGCGAACCGCCCACGTTCGTCGATTGCTGCGGTGCGGAGTTGCTCGCGGCGGCGGGCGTTGAGGTCGTCGAGTTGCCGGATTACGCCGAGCGCGTCCGCGCGGTCAACCGCGACCTCATGTGAGGATCAAACGAGTTGCGGTTCGCGCTCCTTGGAGTTCGCATGCGCTTGCGCCGCCGCGATGTCGGCGAGCATCGGCAGCTCGATCACGAAAAACGTGCCGCCCTCGGGTGAGCCGATCTCTCCGACCTCGGCGCCGGCTTGTACCCACATGTACGTTCCGGCGTCGGCGGTCTCGCCGCCCTGCCAGGTCTTACCGCCATAGGTGATCGAGCCCGCGATCAGATAACGAATTTCGGCGTCGGCCTCAACGCGGGCCGGAATCTTCGCACCGGGCGCGAGGCGCGTGAGGCGCACGCCCGAGTTGCCGAACGTGCCGAGGCGCTTGTGTTCGACGCCCGCGAGTTCGCGATCCGCAACCCATATTACCGCCGACGGATGCATGACGATCGGCTCCGCGAAGCGCGGCTGCGGGAATTCGATCTTGTTGCCGGTCAGGTATTCGAAACACGCCGCGTGTCCGTCTTTGGTGATCTTGCGGCCGTCGGGCATGATGCGCGTGTACACGCCGCCGGTGAACGAGCCGCCTTCGGCGGCAAGCGCTTTGGCGGCGCGGTTGAGGTCGTCGTGGCGCAGATATGGGATACCGGCAGCGCCTTGAAATTGCAGACCGAGTCCCGTGCTGGGTGCGGTTTGCAGCTGCGGACCGTACGACGCGCCTTCGGGATAGAAGCCGCAGTCGCCGGGCTTCAGGTAGCCGTCCTTGATCTCGCGATCGCCTTCGAGGGCGAAGCGGAACTGATCGAAGGTGTGCTTGTGGCGCGGCGTACCGTAGCCTTTTTCGTAGGCGTTCCACGAGAATTCCATCTCGACGCCGGGCACGCCGGTTTCGAGCGGAAACTGCTTGACGGCCATACGGCCCTCACGGGCGTTTCCGGTTTGGAAGAGATTGATCTCGGCGACCGACATGATCGTGACGGAAGGCTTCATGGCAACGGCACTCCCTTTCTGTCTGGCGTTTTCTGCTGCGACCCGCAGGCCGCCCTCTGCGTCGAAGTTCAGTGAATGAAACAATAAACCAATTGTTGACACGTCGGCGCTTTCCATGCACGATATGTTTACCGTCGCCGCGTCGCCTTTTGGAAGGTTAGGTGCATATGACCGCTACCGCCCAGCGCCTGGATCTCGTTGAGAAGCTTTCGAGCGAGCTGACCGCCCTGGCCAACGCGCAGTTCTCGAGCCCGGAGTTCGAACTGTACTTCAGCACGCCGCTCACGATGGACCGGGCGAAGTTCAACGCGATCCAGATGGTGTTCTACAATAATAACCGGCGCGAGGGCTGGGCGTTCGTTCAGGCGCGGGCGCCGTGGGCGGTGAAGCAGGCGATCTGGCACCACGAAGAAGACGAACTCTTCCACGACCCGCGCGCCGGCACCGATCACCGGATCCTGATGTCGACCGAGGCCATCGCCCTCGGCGCTACGGATGCCGAGGTATGGGCTGCCGAACCGACGCCGCTCATCGAAGCGGTGTTCGCCGGCTGGAACAGCATGAACGCGACCGACCCGTGGCTTGCCGCCCTGACCGGTTCGCACTTTCTCGAGCGGCGCAACAACAGCAACCTCATTCCGGGCGGCGCGATGTCGATGCGGTGGCGCAATAAGCTCGTGAAGGAACTCGGCGTCGCGCAAGACTCGCTGAAATCCAGCAACGTGCACATCGTCGCCGACGTCGACCACTCCGATGCCATCTGGGACGCCGTCGCGAGCGCGATCGGCTCGGAGTACGACTACGAAACGGCCATTGCCGGCGCGCGTAAGGCCGCTCGCCTCGACCGCGCTTTTCGCGGGGCGCTCGGCCACGAGATGCGGGTCCGCTAGACGTGCCCTTGCGCGTATCCCGCGCACAGGCGCTCGGTGCCGGTGCGGCGGCCGCGCTTTCAACGGCGTGGGCTCCGCTCGCCGGGGCGGCAACGGCCTACGGCAAGCCGGAAACGACCAACGTCCGGGTCGGGATCCCGGTCGACGCCACTTCATATCTGCCCGTGTATCTCGCGGCGCAAACGACGTGGAAAGAGGCCGGACTCAACGTCGATCTCTACGCCTTTCGCGGCGACGCCGAATCGTCGCAAGCGTTGGCCGGTGATTCGATCGACGTCGACTGCGGGTCGCTCTCGGGCTTGGTCAACGTCATCACCGCGGGCCAACCCGTGATCGGGATCTACGGCGGCTTCAACCTGGCCGGATTTTCATGGTACGCGCAGCCCAACATCAAGTCGTGGAAAGACGTGCGCGGCAAGGCGCTCGGCGTCTCGACCTTCGGTTCGACGACGGACGCGCTCACGCGTTACGTGTTGCGCCGGCACGGGCTCGATCCCGAGAAAGATGCGCATCTGCTGCCGGTCGGCAACAACGCCAACCAGTACCAGGCGTTGCAATCGAATCGCACGCAGGTTGCGATGCTCTCGGCGCCGGCAACGTGGCAGGCGCAGGCCGCCGGCTACACGCTCCTCGGAACGCAGCAGCGTGAGGTGGCGCAAGCGTGGCCCGAGCACATCTATTCGGTAAAGACCAAGTTCTTGGCCTCGAACCGCAACACGCTCGCAGCGGTGCTGCGCGGCCACGTTGCCGCGCTGCGGCTCGCGAAGGCGAATCGCGCGGTCGCTGAGGCGATCTTCGTCAACCGCTTGAAGTACACGCCCGATTTGGCAGCGCGTTCGTATGACGAGTTGATGCCGACCTACGATGAACGCGGCCGCCTCCCCGACCGCTCGATGAAGGTGTTCTGGGAGATCCTCGTGCGCAACGGCGACGTCAAGGCACCGATGCCGGACAGCGCGATCCTCGATCGCACGTTCGTCGACTCGTTTGCCTCGTGGGCCCCGCCGGCGTAAGTGATCGCCAAAACGCTGCCGGAGCGTGAACCGGCGGATGACGGGCCGATCGGAACGCTGGCGCGCGGTCTACACGTTCTTTCGCGCGTTGCCGCCGTTCGCGGTCCGATCGGGGTCACGGAGCTCGCGCAACGCTCGCAACTCGACAAGGCGACCACCTACCGGCTCGCCTGTAAGCTCGTCACCCTCGGCTACCTCGAACGCGACGAGGACGGCAAGTTCCACCTGAGCCTGCACGTCCTCGACCTCGGCTTCGCCTACTTGGCCTCGCTCGATCTGCGCACGCAGGCGCTCCCCGAGATGCGACGGTTGCACGACGAATACGACGGTGCGATCACGCTCTCGGTGCTCGACCGCACCGACATCGTCTACGTCGAACGCATCTCGCCGAAGAGTCTGCAGGCGAGCATGCCGGTCGGTGTCGGGGCGCGGCTGCCCGTGCACTGCACCGCGATGGGCAAGGTGATCCTGGCGAACTCGGCTCCGGAGCGGCTGGCCTCGCTGCTCGAGCACATCGAGTTCACCAAATGGACGGAACGCACGATCGAGACGCGGGCCGAATTCGAAGCCGATTTGCAGCGCACACGTGACCGCGGATTCGGCGTCATCGATCAGGAGATGATCGAGGGCTTGCGCGCCGTGGCGAGCCCGATCTTCGACCGGCACGGCACGCCGGTTGCGGCGCTCTCGGTTGCGCTGCCGGTCCAAGCGTGCAGTCTCGAGCACCTCCTGGGTAGCGTTGGTCCGCGCGTCGTAACAGCCGGAAAGATCGTTTCATCTCATCTCGGCGCCGAAGGGGTTCGGCCGCCGGGCTTTCATTGACGGAGCACGGTATGGTTGATCTCGCGGCCGATCTCGAACTACGTTTGACGCGGGTGCAGAGCGCGATGCGCGCGGCCGCCCTCGACGGGCTCGTGATCTATTATGGCGGACAGCACAATATGCTGCGCATGGATCAGATCGCGTATCTGACCGACTATCGTACGCTGGGCCCGGCCGTTCTCATCGTACCGCGCGAAGGCAGCCCGGAGCTCGTCATGTCGCCCGTGTGGGATGCGGAACGTGCCGAGGAAACCAAAGCGCGCATGCGCGTCAACGCCGTCACGCCCGACCGGGTGCTGCAAACGGGCGCCGCCGTCGCGAAGACGCTGCCGGGACGAATCGGCTTGTCGGGCCGGCCGATCATGCCGATTGCCGCGTTCGATGAATTCTCGCGCGCGTACGGCGGCGAGCTGCTCGACGGTGAGACGATCGTGACGACGGTCGGCGCAACGCGCACGCCGGGCGAGCTGGAACGAATCGAACGCGCGGCGGCGATCGCCGATCAAGGCTTCGAGGCGCTGCGCGAAACCGTGCGCGTCGGCATGCGCGAGTACGAGCTCGCGGCGGAAATCGAGGCGGTGATGCATGCCGCCGGGGCCGAGGACAACTTCGGCCTGATCGCCGCCGGCTCGCACAACGTCGCCATCCGTCCCCCGACCGACCGCCGGCTCGAAGAAGGGGACGTGATCATCGGCGAGATCACGCCGTGCTATCGCGGCTACCTGGCGCAGCTCTGCCGCACCTACATCTTGGGGGAACCCACCGACGTCCAGCGCACGACGTACGATATGCTGCTGGCCGCGCTCGTCGACGGCAAGACCGCGGCGAAGCCGGGCCAGCCGAGTGCCGAGATCGCGCGCGCGATCAACGGCGTGATCGGAGCGGCGGGATACGAAGAGTATTGCAAGCCGCCGTACATGCGCACGCGCGGTCACGGCCTGGGCCTCGGGGGCGTCGTGCCCTACGACATCACCGACGGCGCGAGCCCAAAGCTCGAGTGCAACATGACGATGGTGATCCATCCCAACCAGTACGTCCCCGAGACCGGCTATATGATGTGCGGCGATACGGTTGTCATCGAAGAGCACGGCCCTCGCGCGCTGACCAAAACGCCGCTCAAGCTGTACTGGAAAGAAGCGTAGCTTCGTGCAAACCCTGCATTCCGTGCTCAAGCACGGCGGCTTGTTCTCAGATTGGGAGCTGCTCCCGCGGTCGATGTTCGAAGGTCGCTACGCCCGCATCCAAGCGGCGATCGCGGCCAGCGGCGACGACGCGTGGCTGATCTACGGCGACGCGCAGCGCTACGGCGATATCGCCTACGCGAGCCATTTCGTGCCCCGTTTGCGTTCCGTACTCGTGCTGATTCCGAAGACCGGAAAGCCCGATCTCCTGGCGAGCATCGGCTCGCGCGACATCCCCGCATCGAAGATCCTCACGTGGTTTGAGGAGATGCGGCCGTATACGCGCTTGCCGGGCGAAGCGGTGAAGCTGATCAACGACCGGAACCTCAGCGCCGCACGCATCGGGCTCGTCGGCACGCGCGTGTCGCTGCCCATCGCCGAGTGGGATGCGATCGCAGCGGAGTTGCCCAACGTCACCTGGACCGAACGCGATGCCGAATTCGCGGAGTTGCGCCGCACCAAAGACGCGGCGGAAGATCTCGCCTTACGCCGCACCGCCGATGCCGTAGCCGCGGGCATGCGCGTCGCGGAGCACGCGTTGCGCCCGGGGCGTACCGTGCGCGAGGCCACCGCGGAGATCGATCGCGAATTGCGCTTCGCCGCGGCCGAAGATATCCGGATCATGATCGCGAGCGGGGCCGGTGCCGGCGTGGGGCTGCGTCCGCCCGACGAACGGATACTGCACGAAGGCGACACCGTGCTGCTGCACATTCAGCTCGAAGTGCAGCGCTACTGGTCGCAGGCATCGCGCACGTTCGTGCTCGGTCAGGCTTCGGACGTGCAGTGCAGCTTGACCGCGCATGCGGATGCGGCGCTGGCCGCGATGGTCGCGCACGTTGCGGGCGGGGTTGCGGTCTCGGTCGTGGCTGCCGCCGCGAAGACGGCGCTCGGTGATGAGCTCTTTGCGGTTGCAAACGAATATGGTTTGGGTTCCGGTATCGGGCTCGATGCGCACGAACCGCCCACCATCGCGATCGACTCGACGGAGACGATCCCGAACGACGGCGCGCTTTCGCTGCACGTCGTGCTTCATGAAGATGGCTACGGTGCCATCGCCGGCAACACCGTGCTGGTCCGCAACGGCGTTCCCTCCGTGTTAGGAGCATCCGCATGATCACGCGTCGCGATCTCATCGCCGCAGGCGTTTCCATCGGCACGCTCGGTGCGCTCGGCCGTCCGGCATCGGCTGCGTTTCCGCCGCCCGAGCAGTCCAGCATCAAGGTCGGGACGGCGGTCACCGCGATGTCGTTTCTGCCGGTGTACGTCGCGTACGCCCGTACGTGGAAAGCCGAAGGGCTCGACGTGCAGCTCTTTCAGTTCCGCGGCGATGCGGAAGTCGCCCAAGCACTCGTCGGCGGGTCGATCGACGTGAGCTTCGGATCGCTCAACGGCGTGATCAACATGATCTCGTCAAACCAGCCGGTGATCGGGTTCTACGGCGGTTTCCATCAGGCCGACTTTTCGTGGCTCTCGCAACCGAACATCAAGCACTGGTCGGACATGAAGGGCAAGACGGTCGGCATTTCGACGTACGGCTCGCTCACCGACGCCTTGACCCGCTTCGCGATACGCCGCAACAAGCTCGATCCCGAGAAGGACGTGCAGGTCGCGCAGATCGGGACGACCGCGAACACCTATCAGGCGCTCAAGTCCGGCCGTATCGGCGCGGGAATTCTCTCGCCGCCGTTCAGTTGGCAAGCACAAGACGAAGGCATGACGCTGCTCGGAACGCAGAAGACCGACGTCGCGCCGGCGTGGCCCAAGCATCTGATCAGCGCCAAGACCTCATTCATCAACAATAACCCGCACACGTGCCAAGCTGTGCTGCGCGGACACGTGGCGGCGTTGCGCCTGGCGCACAAAGACCGCGAAGCAACCGCCCAAATCATGATGGATCAGCTCAAGATTACGAAAGAGTTCGCCGAACGGGCGGTCGACGTCGAGCTGCCGGATTACGACGAACGGGGCAGCATGCCCGAGAAGTCGATGCCGGTGTTCTGGGAAATCACGAAGCAACTCGGAGACGTGACGAGCGCGTGGGATGAGAGCAAGTATCTCGACCACCGGTTCATCAACACGTTCAAGACGTGGGCGCCCTGAGGAGAACCCGTGGCGCATCTTGAGATCGACGCGGTCAGCCTCGCGTATCCGAATGCGCGCGAACAATCGACGTTTCTCGCCCTCGATTCCATTGGTCTGGGCATCGAGCGCGGTGAGTTCGTAACGATCGTCGGTCCTAGCGGCTGCGGCAAGAGCAGCCTGTTGATGCTCGTTGCCGCCTTGTTGCACCCGACGAGCGGCAGCATCCGGCTCAACGGCAAGCCCGTGGTCACGCCGGGTTCCGACCGCGCCCTCGTTTTTCAAGACTTCGCGCTGCTGCCGTGGCGCACGGTGCTCAAGAACGTGGAACTTGGCCTCGAGTTAGCACACGTCCCGGCGGCCGAACGGAAAGCGATCGCGCAAAAATACATCGCGATGGTCGGTCTGCGCGACTTCGAGGGGCACTTTCCGCATCAGCTCTCGGGCGGGATGCGGCAGCGTGTCGGCATCGCGCGCGCGCTCAGCGTCGGGCCGGAAGTGCTGTTGATGGACGAGCCGTTCGGCGCACTCGACGCTCAGATCCGTCAAGTGATGGCCGTCGAGCTCCTGAAGATCTGGGAGCGCGATCGCAAGACGATCGTCTTCATCACGCACGACATCGACGAGGCGGTCTTCTTGGCCGATCGTGTGATCGTGATGAGCGCTTCGCCGGGCCGCGTGATTGAGACGATTCCGGTCGCTCTGCCGCGTCCGCGGCCGCTGACGCTGCGCAACCATCCCGATTTCGTGGCGTACCGCCAACGCATCTGGGACCTGCTCGAAGAACAGGTCCGCTCCTCGCTCAACTGGCAGGCGAGCGACGAGGCGCCGCCGTTGGCCCCGGTGTCGTGAGGCTATCGCGCCGGCTCGTGGTCGGCACGATCTCCGTCGTCGCGTTCCTTGCGCTCTGGCAGTTCGTCGGTCAGCGCGAGATCGTGCGCTCGGACCTGATCTCCTACCCGACCGAAGTGCTGGCGACGTTCGTTCGCCTGACGTCGACCGGCGAGCTGGGCACGAACGCCGCGGTGACGCTGCAAGAGTTCATCGAGGGCTTCGTGCCCTCGGTCGTCGTGGGCGTGATCTTCGGCGTTGCGCTCGCGTTGATCCGGCCGCTGCGCGAATTGCTCGACCCGCTGCTGACCGCGATCTACAACGCGCCGGTGATCGCGTTCATCCCGATCCTCGTCGTGTGGTTCGGCGTGGGAACCTATTCCAAGGTCGTGATCGTGTTCATCAGCGCGATTTTCCCGGTCATCATCAATACGCGCGTCGGCGTCTCCGAGATTGCGGAGCCGTGGCTGCGCGCGGTACGCTCCTTCGGCGCCGGCCAGCTGCAGATCGTCACGAAGGCGATCCTGCCCGGCTCCATGCCCGCGATTATGGCCGGCATTCGCCTGGGTCTCGGACGCGCGATCGTGGGGCTGATCGCCGGCGAGATGTACGTTTCGCTCAGCGGCATCGGGCGGATGATCCAGATTTACAGCAGCGCCGCGCGCTCCTCGGAGATCATCGTGCTGGTAGTCGTCATCGCCGTTTTCGGCTATGCATGTGTCGCGCTGTTACGGAGCGTCGAGAATCGGATGGGGACGTGGCGGTCGGATCTGGAGTAACGCCGCTGCGGCCGATCGTGCTGCCGCGGTTTCGCTCGAGCAATCGCGCGACGCTGCTGGGCATCCTCGGCATCCTGCTCTTCGTCGGTTTTTGGGAGCTCGCGGCGCAAGTCGGATGGCTCAATCCCGTTATCCTGAGCAGCCCCAGCCGCATCGCCGTGGCCTTTGCCGGTCAGTGGCAATCGGGGCAGTTCGTCGCCGATTTGGGCGTGAGCCTCGCCGAGCTCGTGATCGGCTTCGGGCTTTCGGCGATCGTCGGCGTCGCCATGGGCATCGCGATGGGTCTCAACCGCACGACGGAGTACGCGTTCGATCCGTTCGTCTGGTTTTTGTACTCGACCCCACTCGTCGCGCTCTATCCGCTGATCGTCGTTTGGCTCGGCTTCGGGTTCTCGACCGTCATCGCCATTACGTTCATGCTGACGGTCATTCCGATCGCGGTCAACACGTTCTCGGGCGTGCGTTCGGTCGACCCGTCGCTGATCGCCGCGGTCCGAGTGTTCGGTGGGAGCAAGACCGACGTGATCCTCAAGGCCGTGTTGCCGGCTTCGTTGCCGCTCGTTTTGGCCGGCTTCCGCATCGGGCTCAGCCGCGCGTTGATCGGCGTCGTCCTCGGCGAGATGTTCAGTTCGAATGCCGGACTCGGCTTCCGCATGACCGTTTATGCGGCGCACCTCAAGACGGCCGACGTCTTCGTACCGCTGGTTGCTTTTGTGGTGATCGGCGTCGTCACAACCCAACTGGCGCTTCTGCTCGAAAGCCGGCTGCAGAGTTGGAAGACCTAGTACCAGGCCTGCCGAATTTAGCGAGTCGGCACATTTTGGGCGTACGAAACCAGGGAGAAGAATCGTGGTAACTCAGCAAGCCGAACCGCTCAGCGCTCCCGGAAGTTGGGCTAGCCAGTTTATCCGGGGCGACGAGGTGAACTCGGAGATCTACACGAGCCCCGAAATCTTCGAACGCGAAGTCCAGAAGATCTTCCACGCCACGTGGAACTACGTCGCGCACGAGAGCGAGATTCCGAACCAGGGCGACTTCGTCACCCGAGTGATCGGACGCCAACCGGTGGTCGTCGTGCGCGGCGACGACGGCGTTTGCCGGATCCTGATGAACCGCTGCCGCCACCGCGGCGCACTCATTTGTGAAGTGCAGCGCGGAAACCAATCGCACTTCCGGTGCTTCTATCACGGCTGGACGTACGACAACTCCGGCAAACTCGTGCACATTCCGAAGGACGACGCCTACCCGCCGGATTTCGATCTCGAATCCCGCGGCTTGACGCCGGCGCCGCGCGTCGAGATCTATCGCGGTTTCATCTTCGGCAGCGTCAATCCGGCCGTGGGGTCGTTGCGGGAGTTTCTCGGCCTCGCCGCGGCCAAGATGGACCTGATGATCGATGCTTCGCCCACGGGCGAGCTTTTTCTCGACGCCGGCATTCACAAGTCGCAGTATCGCGGCAACTGGAAGTTTGTCGGCATGGACGGCTACCATCCGCCGGTGGTCCACCAGTCCGCCTTCGAGATCTTCAAGCGCAAAGCCGTGGCCGAACACGGCGGTGAAGACTCGGCCGCCGCACAGGCCCCGCGCAAGACGATGAACGATTCCCCGCTCGCGGTCTCGCGCGATCTTGGCGGCGGACACGTCATGCTCGATGTCGTGCCGCACCGTATCTCCGAAAAAGAACACCACCTGGCGTCGATGCGCCGCCAAAAAGACGGCGAAGCGTACATTGCCGCGATGACGGCCGCATATGGCGCCGAGCGCGCGAGCGAACTGATCGCCATCGGCGGCGATCCCCACCTCGGCGTTTTTCCGAACCTGCAACTCATCAATCAGCACGTTCGCGTGACCGTGCCGATCGCCGCCGATCGCACCGAGGTTTACCTCTATCCGGTGCGCCTCGGGGGCATCAGCGACGCCATGAACGAGAAGCGCCTGCGCAAGCACGAAGAGTTCTACGGTGCGGCCGGCATGGGGCAACCCGACGACACCGAGATCTTCGAACGCAACACGGACGGGCTGCAAGCGACGGTCAACCCGTGGGTCGATCTCTCACGGGGACGCAACCGGGAATACGTGGACAGCGACGGTTCGATCGTCGGAAAGATCAGCGACGAGGTTACGCAGCGCGGGCAGATGCGCGAGTGGTCTCGCCTGATGAGCGCGTCATGAACGCGACCGACATCGACCTGCAGCGTGCCGTCGAGCAGTTCTTGTATCGCGAAGCGCGCGTGATCGACGCGAACGATTACAAGACCTGGGTGACGATGTGGGCCGAGGAGTGCCTGTATTGGGTGCCCAGCAACGACGACGACTCCGATCCGCAGAAGAAGGTCGCGCTGATCTACGACGACCACAAGCAAATCGAAGACCGGGTGTGGCGCCTCTCCGGCATGCACGCTCACGCGCAGCGGCCGAAATCACGCCTCGCCCGGGTGATCTCCAACATCGAAGTCGAGCAGAAGGGCGACGAGATCGTCGCCTATTCGGCCTTCATGTTGTGCGAGGTTCGCAAGAACGAAACGCGCTTTTGGGCCGGGCGCAACTTGCACGTGCTCGAGCAGACGCCTGACGGCTTTGTCATGAAGCTGAAGAAGGTCATGCTCGCCAACAACGACACGGTCGTCTCGAACCTGACGTTCATCATCTAGATGATACGTCAGGCCGTCGGCGCCGCGCTGCTCGCTTGTCTGGTCGGACTGGGTGTTCCGGCCGCTGCGCAACCGGCGCCGGTCAAGATCGACGTCATCGCGTCGCAGAGCGGCAGCTTCGCGTTCGTCGGGTCGCGCATCATTGAGACCTTGAACGTCTTGCAGAAGGTCGTCAACGACGGCGGCGGGATCAACGGGCGGCCCGTGCAGTTCGTCTATGCCGACGATCAGTCCACTGCGGTGGTTGCGGTCCAACTCGCCAACGCCGCGATCGCGCGCGGCGATCAGGTGCTGTTGGGACCGGTGTCGGCGGCTGCGTGCGCCGCGGTGATTCCGCTGGTGGCGGCGAACGGTCCGGTCAATTACTGTTTCTCCCCGGTCACGGTTGGGCCGCCGGGTGGTTACGTGTTCACCGCGGGCGCCGGAACCGCGTCGAACAACATCGTGATGCTCCGGTTCTTTCGCAACAAGGGCTGGAAACGGATCGCCATCCTCGCCGCTACCGACGCGAGCTGCCGGGATGGCGAGCGCTTCATCGACGACGCGCTGCGGCTGCCGGAGAACCGCGACATGCAGGTGGTCGCGCGCGAGCACTTCGCGCCGAACGACTTGAGCGTTGCCGCGCAAGTCGCGCAGATCAAGGCCAACGCTCCGCAGGGCATTCTGACATGCGCGAGCGGCACGATCTTCGGGACCGTGTTGCACGGGCTGCACGACGCGGGCGTCGACATCCCCACCGCGGCGTCGTCGGCGAACATGGTGTATGCGCAGCTTGCCGATTACGCGTCGCTCGTTCCGCGCGAACTCTATTTTGCCGCCACCCGGGGTATCGTGCCGGACACGACGCTCGGCAGCGGCCCGGTTAAAGACGCGCAGGACCGCTATTTCGCCGCGTTTCGCGCCGCCAAGGTGCGGCCGGAATTTCAGGCGACGCTGGCGTGGGATCAGACCATGATCGTCATCGCGGCGATGCGTCACGCCGGCGCGCAGCCGACCGCGGCCAAGATCCACAGCTACATTGAAGATATCCACGACTACCCGGGCATCTCGGGGATCTATTTCTTCCGCGACAACAGCCAGCGCGGGATCGGAGAGAACGCGTTGCAAGTGTATCGCTGGGAGGGTCCGCGCGCGACCTTCGCGGTCGTAAGCCGTCCGGCCGGCCGGTTGAAGTAATGCCGGCCGCATCCCAAATCGCCGGCGCCAAACGGCGCGCAGCGGTCGCGCTGGAAATTGCGAAGGGGCTTGCCCTCAGCAACGATCGCCGCTTCTGGCAAGTGAAGCTCACCATCGCCGGTGCCGGCGGGGGCGATGCACCGCTCGACCTCTTCGCCAGCGATAATCCGGAAGGGATCGAGGATGTCGTCGAGCGCCGCGCCGCGATGGCGCTCGTCAACCCATCGGTTATGCTGACGCTGGCCCACCGCGGCACGGGTCCGTTTCGCGAACCTCAACCGGTACGCGCGATCGCGGTCAACCCGTCGTACGATCTGTTTGCGTTCGTCGTCACGGCGGACACGGGCTTGACGAGCCTCGAAGACGTACGCGATCGGCGCTTTCCGCTACGCATTTCGCTGCGCGGCCAACGCAGCCACTCGATTCACTCGGTGCTCGACTGCGTGTTGGCGGCCGCCGGGTTCTCGGTGAAGGAACTCGAGAGCTGGGGCGGTTCGATCCACTACGAACCGGGTTTCGATTCGCCGACGAAATCGGGCTTCGACTCGCCCGCGCGCCTGGAGATGGCGCAAAACGGCACGATCAACGCGATCTTCGATGAGGCCATTTGCCGCTGGCTCGACGGGGCGCTGGAGATCGGCATGAAAGCCCTTCCGCTCGGAGCGGCGACCGTGCGCAACTTGGAAAAGATCGGCTTTCGCCGCAACGTCCTCGAGAAGGCGACGTACCCCTTGCTCGAGGGCGACGTCGAGACGATCGACTTCAGCGGCTTTGCCATCTTCGTGCGATCGGATGCGCCGGATGCGTTGGTCACGAGCATCTGCGCGGGATTGGACCTGCGCCGCGACGACATCCCGTGGGAAGGATCGGGCCCGCTGCCGATCGCGGACATGTGTCGCGACACACCCGACGGCCCGCTCGACGTGCCGCTGCACCCGGCGGCGGAACGGTATTGGCGCGAACGCGGTTACAGCACCGAGCCGCTGAAGGCGAAGGGGCAGATCCATCCGCGCCGCGAGCCGCCTGAGCGTCCGCCGCGGATCCGCTCGATGCTGACGCTGGAGATCGCATCGGAAGTCCTCGCGCGCGCCGAGAGCGCTGCAACGGATGCGTTTTCGACGCGTATCCAGATGCGGCAGCAAACGCAAGATTTCGACGTGTGGTTTGCGACGATTCTGGCGGGCGAACCTCAGACGTCGCTCACGGCCGTGGCTGAAGGACGCGCCGATCTGGCGATCGTCGCCAAACCGTTTGCCTCGGCGCTGCCCTTGCGCAGCATTGCCGGGGTGGGCGATTTCGAACTGGTTTGCCGGTCGGAGACGCCGGCGGATATCGTTGCAGCGTTCTCCGCGGCTGCGGAAGCTCGGAAGTTGCAACTCGACGTTCTCTCAGGAAAAGGCGAGGCATGAGCACAGGTAATCTCGACCGCGGCGATTTCATCAAGCTCGGGGCGCTCGCGTCGCTGGGCGGGGTGGTCTCGGCTTGCGGTCCGGCTTCGGCCGACGATCTGAAGACCGTCAACGTGCTCGCGGTTCCGACCGACGGCGTGAAATCGCTGCTGTACGCGCAGAAGGCGAACCTGTTTCGCAAGCACGGCATCAACGCCAGCGTCGTTTCGATGGGCAGCGGCGCTGCGATCTTCGCCGCCGTCGTCGGCGGCGCCGCCGACATCGGTTCGGGCAGCCTCTTCCCGGTCTTTGCCGCCTACTCGCGCGGCCTTCCGCTGCGTATCATTGCGCCGGCGTCGCTGTACACGAGCGCAAATGCCGACGCGCTCTTGCTCGTCCAGAAGGACTCACCGATCCGTTCGGGGCGCGATCTGAATGGGAAAACGATCGGCGTCGATGCCATCAAGGATCTCTATTCCGTTGCGACGCGCGCGTGGGTCGATCAACACGGCGGCGACGGCAGCTCGCTCAAACCGGTCGAGTTGAAACCGTCGGAGCAGGCCGGCGCGCTCGAGTCCGGGCGCATCGACGCTGCGGTGTTCAAGACGCCCTTCGTCACGATTGCGATGGACTCGGGGAAGTTCCGGCTGCTGGGCAAGCCGCTCGATGCGATCGGACCGCGTTTCCTCGTATCGGCGTGGGTCGCGTCGGTCGATTTCATCACGAAGAACCCGGCCGTGGCAACCGGCTTCGCGCAAGCGATGACGGAATCGGCCAAGTATACGAACGCGCATCAATCGGAAACAACCGACCTCGTGGCGGCCTTTACGGGCCAAGACGCGGCCCAAGTCGGCCATGGCGTCCGCTCGATCACAGCCGAGTCCATCACGCTCGCCGATCTTCAGCGGCCGCTCGACTTCGCGCTGAAGTACGGCATCATGGACAAGGGCTTCGACGTCACGGGACTCTTGGCGCCGAGCGTCCCGCTCGGTCGCCGCTAGAGGAGTTCGCGATGACTGCCAAGCTGAACCACATCGCGATCATCAGCGAGAACTATGCGGTCTCGGCGCTGTTCTATGAGTCGCTGTTCGGACTGCGAACGGCGGCCGGTGCGCCGACGCAACGCGCGGTAACGGTCGGCGACGGCTACGTCGGGCTCAACATCAATCCGCGCAAAGCGGGCCGACCCGCCCGGCTCGACCACTTCGGCATCGAGGTCGATGACATCGAGAACGCGCTCGAGCGCATGCGCGGTGCCTATCCGGAAGTCGAATGGCTCAAGCGGCCGCCGACCCGGCCGTTCGCCGCAACGACCACCCACGATCCGGCAGGCAACGTGTTCGATCTCTCGCAGCGCCGCGGGGGTACGCAAAAGTATCTCTATGCGGAAGACAACCCGCTCACCAAGCGCCACATCTCGCACCTCGGCTTGCGCACGCTGCATGCCGAAGCGACGGCGACGTTCTACGCGCAGATGTTCGGCTTCACGCTCGAGCAGCGACCGGGCGATCCGAATTTCTACGTGTCGGACGGCCACGTGACGGTCGTCGTCATGCCGTGGCACATCGGCGATTACGACGGCACGGGCATCGTCTCGCCGGCGCCCGATCACATCGGCTTTACCGTGGAGAGCCTGGAGACGTTCCGCTCGGATCTGGCGCGGATCGTCGGCGATAACCCGCGGCTGGCGCCGATTCCCTTCGGCCAAGGCAGCGAAGGGCGTGCGCGCCTCGATCTGGCGCAGCGCAGCTGTCCCCTTTGCACGGAACACTTCACCGACGTCGACGGCATCATTCTATCAGTAGCGCCGGCGCCGGCATGATCGTGCGCCTGGTCGCCGGCTCGCTGCTGTCGCTCGCGCTGTTCACTGCCGGGGCGGCACCGGGCGGGGCACAAACGCCGGTGGTCCTGCGCGTCGGACTCGTTGCGAACGACGATGCGGCAACCCCGTTGCTCTACGCGCAGAGTACCGGGATGTTCGCGAAGGCCGGGATCGACGTCGAGTTGCAGCTGCAATCCAGCGGAGCGGCCGTGACGGCGGCGGTGATGGCGGGGACGTTCGACATCGGCAAGTCGAGCATCGTTCCGTTGATCAACGCGCACGCACACGATTTGCCGATCACGATCGTCGCGCCGGCGTCGGTCTGGAACGGAAGAGATAAGTTCGCCGCGCTCCTCGTACGCGCCGATTCCCCGATAAAGACGGGGAAAGACCTCGAAGGCAAGCTGATCGGCGTGCAATCGCTCAACGACATGAACCAGGTTGCGACGGATGCATGGGTGAGCGCGCACGGCGGCGATCCCACCACCCTGAAGTTCATCGAACTGCCGATGACCGCCGGCGTCGCGGCGCTCAAGAGCGGGCGGATCGACGCGGCCGCGTTCGTTGCGCCGGTCGTCGATAACGCTCTGGCTGACGGCCAGTTGCGGGCGCTGCCCGGCGCCTACGATGCGATAGCACCCCAGTATTTGTTTGCCGCTTGGTTTTCCACCAAGGCATGGGTGCACGATCACGCCGACGTCGCGCGGCAGTTCGCGCGCATCCTGGCCGAAGCGGCGGAGTACACGAACAGCCATCACGCGCAAACGGCAGCCATGGTCGCGCAGTTCACCTCGATCCCGCTCGATGTGATCCAGCACATGACACGCACGCCGTCAGGAACGACGCTGAACGCCTCGCTGCTTCAGCCGATCATCGACTCCGCCGTGAAATACAAGGTACTCGCCCGCGGTTTCTCCGCAAGCGAGATGATCGGGAACTAGGCGTCCGGTACCGGCCGGCGCGAGCCCTGACGTTCCGGCCGCTTCCACGTATCATAGCGAATCGCATCGATGTCCACGGCCGTGCCGTGTCCGGCGGCCGGACCGCGCGGGAACGTCTCGGCGTTGGGAAATCCCTTCGGGCAGAGCAGCTCGAACACGTTGCCCGACGGATCGCGGAAAAACATCAGCGCTTCGGCGCCGAAGCGCGTCCAGTAGTTCGACGACGGAATGCCGCATTGCGCGAGCCAGGCTTTCATGCGGGCGAGCTCGTCCGGCCCGACGACGAACCCGATGTGCGGGTACTCCGTACTGGGTTCCATGAACGTGGTTCCCTGCGCGCCGAATCCGATCAGCGTGCCGCCGAGCCGGACTTCGGCGAAGATCGGCGTCTTGACGCGTAACTCGCCGCCGAGCACGTCGATGAAGAAGCAGAGCGCCTCGTCGAGATCGCGGCATGGGACGCTCACGTGATCGCACTTTCCCAGCGGAACCGGTCCGAGCGGTGCGGCGTCGGGCGAACGTTCATCGACTGCTGAATTCACGGCATCTCCTGGCGGGCGGGAACTTCCTCTCCCGATTGGCGCCCGTCGCGGAACACCCCTAGTGGATTCACGTTCCGTGAATCCGTCGCGTTTGGGCTGCGCCCAAGCCGCCCTTCGTACCACAGGGGTTACCGGCGGGGTGGAGCAAGTCCGTCGGTTATGATGACTCGCGCTCAGGCCGCCGCCGTGCTCGTCGGCGCCGCATCGGTGCTCGTGAGTTCGGCTCGCGGGCGTGCGCAAACGCTCATACCGATCCGGATCGCCACCTTGCCGATTGAATCGGCGGCCGAGGTGTTCTACGCCAAGGATATGGGCTTCTTCGCGAAGGCAGGCCTCGACGCCGACATCCAGACGATGCAAGCCAGCGCGGCGATGGTGGCGGCGGCGGCATCGAACGCGATCGACATCGGTTACAGTCCGGTCGACTCGCTGGCCACGATCCATCAGAAGAACGTCCCCGTGGTCGCGATTGCGCCGGCAAACGAATACATCTCCCCGTCGCGTAACGCCGGCCTCGTGTTAGCGGCGAATTCCTCCGTGCGCCAGGCCAAAGACCTGAACGGCAAGATCATCGCCGTTTCCAACCTGCACAGCATTTCGGAGACGACGGCGCGCGCGTGGATGGACAAGAACGGCGGCGATTCGTCAACTGCGAAGTTCGTCGAGATCCCGTTTCCGGCGATGCTTCCGGCACTGCAAACCGGTCACGTCGATGCCGCGTGGGATGCCGAGCCGTTTCTGAGCGCGGCAACCAAGGACAGCCGGGCGATCGAGTACGGCTTCGATGCGATCGCGAAGCGCTTTCTCATCGGAGCGTGGTTCACGACGCCCCAGTGGGCCGGCGATCACCGCGATACCGTGGCGCGTTTCGCCGCGGCCATGCACGAGACGGCGATTTGGGCCAATAAAAACCCGGCGCCGAGCGCGCAGATCGTAGCGAAGTACACGAAGATGGATCCCGCGGTCCTCGCGACGATGACGCGCTCGGTCTACGCTGAGACGCTCACGGCCGCATCGATGCAGCCGTTGATCGATATCTCGGCAAAGTACAACGGGTACGCGACGTTCCCGGCCCAAGAGCTGATCTACACCGCGCCCAAAGCATGACGACGCATAGCGTTGCGGTCGTCGGTGCCGGTCTCGGCGGCTTGACCGCTGCGCTGGCGTTGATCGACCGCGGCTTCGAAGTGACGGTCTTCGAGCAGTCGAGCGAACTGCGCGAAGTGGGTGCCGGCGTGCAGCTCGGCCCGAATGCGATGCGCGTGTACGCGGCGCTGGGTTTGGATCGCGCTATTGCCGACCTCTCGTTCGTGCCCGAAGCGCACGTGGTGCGCAGCGGCAAGACGGGTGCCACGATCGCGACAACGCAGATGAAGGGCGTGTACGAGACGCAATACGGGATCGGTTATCACACGCTGCTGCGGGCCGATCTGCAGAGCCTCCTTGCGTCCCGGTTACCGGCCGGCGTGTTGCGGCTCGGGAAGAAGAGCAAGAGCGTCGCGAACGGCACGGCGAAGGCCACCCTGCATTTCGAGGACGGCTCGAGCGTTGAGAGCGACGTGGTCGTGGGTGCGGACGGCATCCACTCCGCGATTCGCGAACATCTGCTCGGCAAGGATTCGCCGCGCTTCACCGGTACCGTTGCGTACCGCGGGGTCGCGAAGGCCGAGGCTTTGCCGCCGGGCTTGCTGACCGGCGACGTTTCGGTGTACATCGGTCCGCATGCGAGCTTCGTGTACTACTATATCCGTCGCGGCGAGTTGGTGAATTGGGTTGCGCTGGCGGAGGAGACGTCATGGCAGCAAGAGTCGTGGAGCTCTGAAGCCGATGCCGCCGACATTCTCCGGCTCTACGAGGGTTGGTGCCCGATTGTCGCCGAGCTCGTCTCCAAGACCGACCGCTGCTATAAGTGGGCGCTGTTCGACCGCGACCCGCTGCCGCGTTGGGTCGACGGCCGCATCGCACTCCTCGGCGATGCGGCGCATCCGATGATGCCCTACCTCGCGCAGGGTGGTTGCATGGCAATCGAAGACGGCTACGTGCTGGCGAACGAGCTCGCGAAAGACAGCGACGATCCCCTCCGCGCGTTGCGCCGGTACCAGGCCGCGCGCTTACCGCGCGCGTCGCGCGTTCAGCTGATGTCGCGCAAGGTCGCGCGCGTCAATCAAACCCCGTCACTCGCGGCGCGGATCGCACGCGACCTCCGCCTCGCCCTGCAGAAAATGCTCCATCCGGAGCAGCACGCGTACAAGATCGAATGGATCTACGGCTTCGACGTCACGCGCTGACGCGCAATCTGTGCCTTTACGAGCTTTCGCACGAGCAGCGCGGGTAACGGACGGGCGGCTTGAAATCGGACGGTGCCTTTGGCGGTATCATAGCCCTTGAGCAACGCCTTCTGTGTCTGCACGACCGCCCCCGGATAGAAGGCGCAGTGTTTTGTCTGAGCGGCGAACCAGCAGAGCACTTTGCCGTTGAGGCGAAACGCCGGCATCCGGTAACTGATACACTCTTCCGCCCCGGGTGCAGCGGCGTGAATATCCTTGCGCAGCTTTTCGAGGGCAACGCGCTCCGCGTCGTTCAGCGTCGCGAGATAGTCATCGATGGTTTTCGCGGTAGCGGCGGCTCCGGCCCTCATGGTTCGACCGCGATCGTAAAGAGCCAGCCCCGGGCTTCGCTGACAAACGCCATGCCGGGCTCATTCGACGCAAGGAAAGCGCTGCTTTCTCGACGATCAGATCAGGAAGGTTTTCTTCGAGGAGGTGGGCTTCGTGAAACGTTCGCGCGTGCTGCTGATGGCGGCTATCCTGACGATCGCCGTGGCGTTGGGATATAGCCCGCTACGGGCCCAGACGACCAATCCGAGGTCGGCCCCGGGCAGCTATACCGCCGCTCAGGCCGCAGCCGGTGCGAAGCTCTATGAAGCGAACTGCAGCGCCTGCCACGGCGCGACGATGCGCGGGCCGGCGGGACCGGCACTCATCGGCGATGCGTTCACGGCGCAGTGGACGAACGAACCGGCGAGCGACATGTACGGCTTGATGTCGAAGAACATGCCGCTCGGGGATCCGGGAAGTTTGAAGCCGGCCGAATACTTGGAGATCACCGCCTATCTGTTGCAGCGCAACAAGTACCCCGCAGGACCGATGCCGCTGACGCAAGCGAGATTGAAGACCATCAAGATCGTCTCGCCGTCGAGTTAACCCGCGAACGACCCCGCGCTTTTCATCGGGCAAGTAGGGCGCTTGCGGCCTGCATGATGACGGCGGAGAGGACGACGACGAGCCACGGCGGCCATTTCCACACAGCGAGCGCCGCGAAGGCGAGCACCGCGAGCGCTGCGTCCGCGGGCGCGTGGATGGCGCTCACCCAGACCGGTTGATAGAACGCCGCCAAGAGGACGCCGACGACCGCGGCGTTGACACCCTGCAGTGCCGCGACGACGGCCGCATTGCGGATGATGCCGTTCCAGTACGGCAAGACGGCGGCGATGAGCAAGAACGAAGGCAAGTAAATGGCGAACAGCGCGATCGCGGCGCCACTGATTCCGCTGACCGGGCCATGCATCGCCGCGCCGAGGTAGGACGCGAAGGTGAACAACGGTCCGGGCATGGCCTGCGCGGCACCATATCCGGCCAGGAACGCGTCCTGACCGACCCAACCCGGCGGCACGACGCGAGCTTGTAGCAGCGGCAGAACGACATGACCACCGCCGAAGACCAGCGCTCCCGATTCATAGAATGCGGTCACGACGTGAAGTACACCGCTCGTCGTGAACCGGTCGATCAGCGGCAGACCGAAGAGCAACCCGATAAATGCCAGTCCGGCAGCAATCCCCGTCGCGCGATTCCCAATCGTCGGTATCGGGCGCGTCGCGGCCGGCGCGGCGGTGATGAAGAAGCGACCGTAGAGTGCACCGGCGACGATCACGAAGAGCTGCACGAAGCCCGTTGCCGGCAAGACCGCAATGACTGCCGCGCTGATAAGCGCCAGGGTTTTGCGCGGTACATCCGGGCACAAGGACCGGTACATGCTCGACACCGCCATGGCGACGACCGCGACAGCGGCGACGAGCAAGCCATGGATCCACGGCGCGTTTGCCACTCCCGGGATTCCGGCGATGCCGAGGGCGAAGGCGGCCATCAAGATCGCCGAGGGCAGCGTGAACGCGATCCAGGCGAGCGCGCCCCCGAGCACGCCGGCTCGGCTGAGACCGATGATGATGCAGACCTGGCTGCTCGCGGGGCCCGGAAGAAACTGACATAAGGCGACGATCTGCGCGAACGTGTCCTGATCGAGCCACCCGCGGCGCTGCACGAATTCGGCGTTGAAATATCCGAGATGCGCGATCGGGCCGCCGAACGCGCTCACCCCCAGCCGCAAGAAGGCCGCAAAGACTTCGCCGACCCCCTGGCGCCGGTCGGAACGATGATCGTCCATGCTCAGTCTAGTGCCCTTGCATGATGATCGCGGTGATCTCCCGCTCGAAGTCCGCGAACTGCGGGTACCGCTCGTCGAGGCCGGTACCTTGAGGACCCGTCATGATATTCACATGTGCTCGACGCAAATCTGCGATTACCTTCGCCATATGCGAGCCGCGCATGAGGTCGCTGTCCTGACCGGTGAGCTCCCAGAGGTCATTCTGGCCTTCGGGCGTGAGGAGATAGGTGATAAACAATCGTGCCGCAGCTGGGTGTGCGGCGGTGAGCGGGATTCCCGGCGAAATGTAGTTCACTTCGGTCGCTTCCCGCGGATAGATCGAAGCGATCGGTTCGCCTTTGCGTTGGCGCAAGCGCACCTCGTGATCGCCGCAGTCGAGACCGAAAATCAGGAACTCGCCGGAGACGACGCGGTCGATGTCGCCGCAGGTCATGATCCCGTCGATCTGCCCGTTGAAGCGCTTGACGAAGTCGAGCATCCGCGGCGGACCGAAGGCGTTCGAAAGACCGAGAAAGGCCATGAACGTTCCCTGATAGGGTGACGTCGCGATCTTGCCTTTCCATTGCGGTTTCAACAAGTCGGCGTACGAATGAGGGACGTCGTTCGGCGCGATCAGCTTCGTGTTATAGGAGAAGCCGACGAGCTCGGTCATCAGCTTGACGGCGCGCCGATCGTACACCACCGCTGCATCCGGTAAATCGGAGACGTATTTGTGCCAATCGACGCGCTGCATAACCGGCGGCAAAGATCGATCGTTCGCCGTGAAGAGGATGTCCGAACTCGCCGTCTGGCCGGCGCGAACTTCTTGCGCCACTTGCCGTAAGAATGCGCCGCCGCCGCCGACCGGCGAATAGCGGATTTCGAACTTGATGTGATACGTCTGTTCGATATGCTGCTGAATGAGCTGGGCGCCCGCGAGTCCGCCGAACGTCTCGCCGGCCCCGAGCGTCAACGTCCCTTCCTTCGCCGCAGCGGAAACCAGCGCAGCACGGTTCGCCGGCTCCACGTAAGCCGAGGGCGTATTCTGGCCCATCACCGGCCGAAGGGCGGCCAGCGTGATGAGCAGCGCCATGCCCAGAAACCGTGTTACCTTTAGGTTACGCCACACACCGGCGAGCCTTATTCTTTCCGGCGCAGCGCCACCTGCGCTGCCGCGGCGCGCCTCCCGGCGGGTGGGCGGAGCAGAGGAGAGGCGTAACGGTTCACGCTAGTGACGCTCACGGAGGTTACGCCGTGAGTAACGCAATCCCGATTACGCCCGCACGCCCGAGGGTTGAGCCCGGCGAGCTCGTGGCACGCGCTCGGGCGATGGTTCCGTATCTGCGCGAACGCGCACTCGAGGCTGAACGACAACGTCGGATCTCGGCCGAGACGCTCGCGCTGTTTCGCGAAGCGGAGTTCTTCCGGACGCTGGCGCCGGCACGCTTCGGCGGGTTCGAGTACGACTTCATCACGATGATGGACGTGCTCGCGGAGGTCGGACGCGGTTGCGGCTCGTCCGCCTGGCTCTGTGGTCTCGGGATCATCCATCGCTGGCTGCTTTCACTCTTTCCGCTCGAGGCGCAGCTCGACGTTTGGGCCGACGATCCGGACGGCATCATCACCGGCTCCTACGCACCACAGGGCATCGCGCAGCCGGAGAAGGGCGGATACCGCATTCCAGCCGGCAAGTGGTCGTTTTCAAGCGGAGTCGATCACTCGAGGTGGTCCGTCATCGGCGTGATGTTCCCGCCCGGCAAGGACGAGACCGCGCCCACGCGCGGCCTCCTGCTCGTGCCGTCGACGGATTACACGCTCGAGGACGACTGGTATGCCAGCGGCCTGTGCGGTACGGGCAGCAAGACGATCGTCATCAGCGACGTGTTCGTCCCAGGTCACCGCAAGCTCACCTTCCCCCAGGCGGTGTCCGGGAGCGCACCGGGCACGCGCGCGCACGCAAACCCGATCTACAAGGTCTCGTTCATGGCCGGCATGCCGTGCGCGCTCGCCGCGCCCGGGTTCGGGATAGTGCAGGGGGCGATCGACGATGCGCTGGCCTCCATTAGCAAACAGCTCACGCGCGGTGCGGCCGGTGGTGCCGGGAACCGCGTTGCGGACTACGCTGCGGTGCAATCGCGCATGGCCGAAGCGACAGCCTGCCTCGACGCCGCGAAACTGCTGCTCTATCGCGATTGCAACGAATTGCTCGCCACGGTGAGAAGCGGCGAAAGCGTTAGCGTCGACATGCGCATCCGCAATCGCCGAAATCACGCTTTTGCGGTTCGTCTGGCCGTTCAGGCCGCGGACGCGCTCTACGAGTCGACGGGCGGGCGCGGTCTCTACCTCGATAACGCCGTTCAGCGCGCGTGGCGCGACATCCACGCCGTTTCGAAGCATATTGCGCTGAATTGGGACGCGGTCAGCACGATGACCGGTCAACACTTGCTGGGTCTCGAGCCGAAGGGAACGTATTGAGGAAGATCACTCGCGCCCACGCGTCGGCGTTGATATTCGGCGGCACGGCACTCAGCCTTGGCGGTTCGCGCGGCGACGCGCAATCTCAGACGGTGCGCATCGCTACGATCCCGATCGAGCCTGGCGCGGAGGTCTACTTTGCAAAGGACAAGGGATTCTTCGCAAAGGCGGGGATCGACGCCGACATCGAGCCGATGCAGGGCGGCTCGGCGATTGCAGCAGCGCTGGTTTCGGGCGCGATCGATATCGGCTTTCTGGCGATTGATGCCTTAGCAGCGATCCATCGCAAAGGCGTGCAGCTGGTCGCGCTCGCGCCGGGGACGGAGTATCGCTCTCCGTTCACGACGCAAAACGCGGCGCTGTTGGTGCCAGCAAACTCAACGGTTCAGAAGGCGCAGGACCTCAACGGCAAGGTCGTTGCGGTGATCTCCCTCAACAGCCTTACGCACACCGCCGTACGGACGTGGATGGATAAGAACGGCGGCGATGCGTCGACGGTCAAGTTCGTGGAAATTCCGTCTTCGGCGATGGCCACGGCGCTCGGCGCTAATCGCGTCGACGCGGCTGAGGTGGCCGAGCCGTTCATCGGCGAGGCCAAGAAGAACGGTCGCGTCCTCGCGTATGGATTCGATAGCATTGCCAAACGCTTCATCACGACCGGCTGGTGCAGCACCCCGCAATGGGCAAAAGATCATGCGCTTCTCGTGAATCGCTTTGCCGCCGCGATGCGCGACACGGCGGCCTGGGCGAACAATAATCCGCAGGCGAGCGGGGCTATCCTCGCCGGCTACCTCAAGATCGATCCCGCGGTGATCGCTACCATGACCCGCGTGCGCTTTACCGATCAACTCACGCCGGCGTTGATGCAGCCGTTGATCGACGCTACCGCGCAATATAACGGGTTCAGCTCGTTCCCCGCGCAGGAACTGATTTATGCACCCTAGCCGGCGGCTATATCGACGATTCGCTGCGATCGCAGCCGTCGTGTTGGTTTTTCTCCGGCCGGCCGCTTCGATAGCTGGTCCACCGTTCCTAACGGACGATCCGGTGCCGGTCGATCTCGGCCACTTTGAAACGTATGTTTTCTCACAATGGGACAACGCGCCCGGGGCGGGTTCAACGGTTGACGGGCCGGCCGTCGAGTTCAACTGGGGCTTCTTGCCCAATCTCCAATTTCACGTTGTCGCGCCGTTCGAGAACGCCACCGTACCGGGGATGCCGAACGCATTCGGCTTCGGCGACACGGAGGTCGGCATCAAATATCGTTTCGTTCAGGAGTCCGCGGGTCGACCGCAAGTCGGCTTTTTTCCGATGGCCGAAGTCGCGACCGGCAACGCGGCGCGGAATCTCGGAAATGGCCAGACGTGGTACCGGCTTCCGATATGGATTCAAAAGAGCTACGGCGGCGGCAAGTGGACCGTCGACACCGGCGGGGGGGCGGCAATCAACCATGCGCCCGGTCAACGCAACTACGGCTTCGGCGGTCTCCTCGTACAGCGATCGCTCGGCTCGGGGTTGACGCTCGGAACCGAGATTTATACGCAAGGAGCGAGCGCTGTTGGTACAACGGCGACGACGTTCTACAACATCGGCGGCACCATCAGCCCGTCGAGCCAATTCAATATTCTCGTCAGCCTCGGCCATAGCGTCGCCGGTCAGAGTCACGCCATCGGCTACTTCGGGCTGTATTACACGTTTCCGCGTCCCGCAAGCCCGTAGTCGATCGACTACCCGGTGCAGTGCGAGCCCGTTCCGTAGTCCAAACCTTCGGCAGTTCCGAGAACTTCCGACATTTCGAAGGTTTCTATGATTTCCGGCTTTTCGTATGCCGGCCGGTCTGGTTGTTCCAAAGCGATTCTCCCGAGAATAGTATTGAGGTCGATGCTACGTATCAGAAGATATCTTCTTTTGGCCGGCGTCTCGTGAGGCTGCAGCCGTGCGCAATAGGGACGAGCGTCCCGCGCCTTAACAATCCGTAATCCATGGCAGCCGGAAGTCCCCGTTGCACGCGCGCTCGGTCCCTAGTGGATCGGCGCCGGGGCGGTACAATACTTCCATGTTGTTACCGTTACGCTCGCCTGCAATGCGCGCAGCCACTGTGGTGGTCTTTCTAGCCGGATGCGTTCTGCCGGCGTACGGCAGGACGACGGTAATCCGGCAGCTCGGCACGGCGCCGCTCCTTGGGCCGAGTTCGTCTACCGCGATGATGCGCGAGCACGTCGAACAAAATCAATCGATTCTGCGCCAAGCAGCTCTGAAGTCCGGTCTCACAGCCGCTCAGTTCGAACAACTGAATCAGGCGATCGCGACCTCTCACGTGCAATGGGTGACGGTGCCTCGGCACCTGACCGTGATGACGTGGCGCTCCGGCAAACACGTCTATGTGATCCGCGACGTCAAGATTCCGCCCCAGGTGCGTGGCTGGGAAGTCGACCTCAAGCAGCGACACACGACGCTAGCGGTCTATTTGCCCGCAGCGTGCGGTAATTTATCATACGTGCGTCGCGCACGCGCTGTCGCCGTCGCGTCGCATCCTGCAAAGACGAAGACGGTTGCCGCAATCGTGATGCCGACCTCGACCTCGCCCTCACCCTTGACACCGGCAGCGGTGCCGGTTGCACCGGCGGCGACCGCAGTGGTCGCTCCCGAATCGCAGCCTGCCGCGCTCGCCGAGGCGCCGGCGTCATCAGCGGGAAGCGGTCACAGTCCGATCGGTGAGATCGTCGCGGCTGCCGGTGCGATCGCCGGTGGAATCGCACTGCTCGGCGGCGGCGGCGGTGGTGGTGGCGGCGCGGGCCCCTGCTCCCCATGACTTCGCGTTAGCTTCTGATCGTTAGCGACCGCTCGATCGGAGGAGGGGTCTCTCCTTGTTCGAACGGCCGCGCGATCATCACCCAACGATGAGGAGTTCGCGTGGTCCATCGAACGGCGTTGGTCGCTGCTCTAGCAGTGGCCGCTATTGCTCTCGCTCCGATCCCGCAGTCAGCCGCTGGTCTGGGCTTCGTCGAAACCGTGAAGTCGACACACCCAATGGCGTACTATCGTCTTACCGCGATGAGTGGAACGAGCGAAGTAGGGACGTCGACCTACAAAGCCGTCGGCGGCGTCAGCCCCGTTCCGACAGCGTCGCTATGCGCTCCAATCAGCGTCCCGAACAATCAATGCACGCTTTTCGATGGCGCGACCGGGTACTTCGATACCACGCAGGTGGGCGGGATCCGTGACGCCGGCAGCATCATGGCGTGGGAACACCTGAACTCCCGGCCGGCATTGAAGAGCCGCGTCGACTACATTGCGGGGATTTCCGAGAGAGCCAACGATTTCGATCTGCAGTTCGAGGCGGACAACTCGTTGCGGTTCTACACGGACGCAGGGTCGAACGTCGCCTATTCGCCGCCGGCAGCATCGCTTGACGGCGAGTGGCATTTCGTCGTCGCCACGTTTAATGCGAGCACCGGGGTGCGCGCCATCTACTGGGACGGCAAGCTTGCAAAGCAAGATACCGGCGGCGGCCATATCGGGAAAACAAACGAGTTCTCGATCGGCGAGAGCAAGGTGTTTACCGGACGTTTCTTCGACGGGGACATCAGCGACGTGGCGTTATGGAGCACCGCCCTCAGCGCAGACACCGTCGCGAACATCTACGCGTCGCGTTTGAACGCGCCGTAATTCAAAAAAAGTCCCGACGGGTCGTTAGACGGCCGGTTATGTCGGGTTGGCGATCACGGTCGCGGCATCGAGGGGTTTGGGGATCAGTTTGTATTTGACCCCGACATCGATGGCCGGCTGCATCAGCGTCGGCCCGAGCACGGTGGAGAAGTCCACGCGCCGAATACCGCGCATCAGCTCCGGGTCGACTTTGAGGTACTTTACGAGGATCGGGAGTGACGCGTCGTGATGTGCGTTCGCCCATCTCGCGGTGTCGTAAATCGCGGCAGTGATGCGCTTCGCACCGGCAGCGTTATTGGCGAGCCAAGAGCGCGTGGTAATCCACTGCGAGATCAGGAAGCGGTTTGCGACCGCGTCGTATGGTTTCCCGAAGGCGCGCACGTCGTTTTTTGCATTACTGAGGAACGGCTCTGAGATCGTCGCTGCGGCAATGGTGCCACGCTGGAGCGCAGCTCGCATTTCCTGTTGCGGCATCTCGATGACCTTGATGGTGCTGATGTCTGCGCCGTTGTTCGATAGCCATGCCTTCGTTGACGCGGCCGCCAGACCGACCAGCGTAACGACCGCCACGGTTTTGCCATTGAGATCTTGCGCCGACGTCAGCGGCGAGTTCTTATCCACGCAGAATACCGTCGTGGGATCGCTACCTGAGTAGAGTCCACCGCCGGCAAACACGACCAGCGGAATGCCGTTCTCAATGGCGTCGGCAATCCCGACGATGTCCCCGAGCCCAATATCAACGGCTCCCCCGGCAACGGCGGCAAGCACTGCGCCGGCGTTGTTGAGAATGGAGATCTGCGGGTCGAAGCCCGCCTTTGCAAAGAAACCGCCGTCCGTGCCAAAGAACGGCTCGGCAAACGCGTCGCCCCCGGGCGTCGCGATTCTCAGTGGTGCGAGTGTGGTTTGAGCACGCAGCGGTGCGACACCGGCAATGCTTGCGGCGAACAATGAGAGGGCTGCCGACCGCTTTAGTGTCGATCGCCCGACGCTGGATTCGGATGGTCTGCGCACTTGAGTCCCTCCGACTGCGATTCAATTGCCGAAGTCATCGCGGCGTGAAGAATTCTCCTGCCTTACCGGCGGGTCGCGGGGATAGCGAGCCCTCTGTTGCGCTTCAACCTCGTGGTAACGGGGATATGGTCCTGCTACGTTTCTTACACAATAGCTTTATTTGAGAGAGAAAAGAATGCAGAAATCGTTCGCAATAGCGGTGGGCACCGGTGTGCTTTTCGCGGCAGGCCTCGTTACCGGCCCGGCCCTGGCTCAAACCACCCAAACTACGCAGACCACCCAAACGACGAGCGCGCAAACCGGCAATGTCGTCGGCCAGTACAACCCGTACTGCGGTGCCTGGGCCAACGGTGTGTTTGTCCCAAGCGGTAACTGCGTTACCGAAACCTCGACCACCACGACGACCACGGCGCCGGCAACGACAACCATGTCGGGTCCGGCGGTCGCCGCCCCGAATCGCGTCAGCGAACGAGTGTCGGGAAAGATCGTCATCGTGGACAAGAATATGATCACGCTCCAACACGGCGATCGTACCCTGATCGTCAACGACAGCCGTGCGCTCGGCCGTGACGACACGGGTCATGTCGCAACCGGCCGCGACGTCGTCGCGCACGGGTATTGGGAAGACGGCACGTTCTACGCCAGCCGCTTCGATTAGCAGTCTCTTTGGCCGGGCGGCTGAAGTAGCGTAAAAACAAAAACATCGCGACGATTTCGAGATCGCATCGTCGCGATGTTTTGAATTCAATCCCGAGCTTGAGTCTGTTAAGCCGAGAAAATGATTTCCGAGGCCTTGAACGACGGTACGCCGGTATACTTGGCTGTGGTATCAATGACCGGTTGGACGAGCTCGGGCGATATTTTGTTTGCGTATTCAATCCGGGTCATGGTTCGGACCACGTCTTCCTGAAGGTTGGCGGCCTTGATCAGGATCGACGCCGTTTGCGCTCGATTCTTGTTCGCCCAAGCCGCTGTTTCGAGAATGGCATTCTGATAGCGCCGAACGATATCGGTGTGGGCCCTCGCCCAGTCGAGGTTTGCGAAATGCGCCGAAATCAAGAACGCGGGTGCAATCGCATCGAAGACATTTGCGAAGGTGCGCATGGTCTTTCTCGCCTCGGCGATGAACGGTTCGATGATCAGACCGCCGTCGACGCGTCCGGCTGAAACCGCATCGATGATCTCCGGTGAGCTCATTTCGACGAATTTGACGGTGGCCGATGAGCCTCCGTGCTGATCGATCCAAGCCATTGGTGCGAATTGCGCGATGCCTCGCAGGCCGCTTGCGCCGAGCGTTTTGCCGTTTAGGTCGGTGGCGGTGCGGAGGGGTGAGTCTTTAGCGACCATGAGAATCGACGTCGGAGCACTCGACGAATAGAGCCCGGCGGGTGCAACAAGCGTGAAGGGAACGTTCCGCTGATGCGCTTGCGCGACGGATACGATGTTGGAGATTGCAATGTCGATTGCGCCGCCCGCGACGGCGGCCGTCATCGCCGCCCCGGTTGGGATCGTTTGCAACGTAATGTTGCCAAGCCCGGCACGCTTAAAAAAGCCCATCTCCAGGGCGTAGTATGGCTCGGCGCTGACATCGAGCGGCGCGGTCGCAAGTCGTAACGTCTGCTCTTGACCAATCGCGCTGCGTCCAAGAAGCGGCGCGGTACAAGCGCCGGCAATGACGGCAAGAGCGGAACGCCGTACGACCAGGGTTTGGCTGGAGTAGCGCGCCTTTCGCTCAGTTCGATCGATAGACAACCGACGCACGCCTCTGCATGATCCAGTGTGTTAGTCGTTCGGTGAGCTGCGCCTCCGCTCCGGCGCGTTCCTCGAGTGCAGCGGCTTGCAAGTGCCGGCGGAAAAAAGGAGACGCCGAAACGCTCGTGGCACCGGTTTGTCGTGGTACTTTAATTAGATAGGTGGTGTGATGCTGGCATTTCCCACTGGGCCATCATGAATGCGTTTTTCGCAGAACACCTTGGCCGGCGCCGCGAGCCCCCGGTGCAACGCTGTTACCTGATGGCCGCGTTGGTGTTCGCGATGATGCTCGGCATGATCGTGTACGGCTCTGCGCCGGCGCGCGCGGGCTGCGAGGATGCATTCTTCACGAGCGGCATCGCCTGGACGGGATCGTCGGTCGTGCTCGTTGCCTCACCGATGGGCAACGGCGGCGGCGACCTATCCTATTTTTGGCAGGCGGCCGGCACTACGGCTTGGCATCGGGAACTCGTCGCGTCCACCGGCGGATGTCCGCCGAGTTGGAGTAACAGCGTTATCCCGCGGACGCCCAGCGGATACCGCTCGAACGCGATCGCGTGGACCGGTGACTCGGTCGTCATTGCTGCCGTGGATCAGCGCAACGGCGGCCTCTATTACTGGTGGCAAGCGAAGGGCACGAGCGTTTGGCACCAACAGCTCGTAGCCGCCGGTCCGCCCGGCTGCTGTTCGTTCTACTCCGTTTTGAATGGGAACGTGACGCCGTTGGTACAGGGGTACTCGATGCCGAGCATCGCGTGGACCGGCACGGCGGTCGTGATCGCCGCAACCGACAAACACGGCCTGCACTACTGGTTTCAAGAAAAAGGCAAGACGACGTGGTACGAGGAGCTCGTATCCTCCGATTACACGGCTCCGGCCCCCGTGCAGCCGGCCATTGCGTGGACCGGTTCGTCCGTCGTCATTGCGACTAATTGCAACGGCAACGAGAACTCCGGAATCTGTTTCTACTGGCAAGCTGCCGGTTCGGCGACGTGGCATCGCGAGCTCGTCGATCCGGGCTACGCGTTGTTTCCTTCGATCGCCTGGACCGGCACGTCGGTCGTCATTGCCGCCAACGTAGGTCAATCGGGTACTCAGAATTATATCGAGACCTGGACGCAAGCGGCGGGAACGTCGACGTGGCGCAAGGAGCAAGTCAGCGACGCGCGCCAGTTCGGCGGCCCCGCCGTCGCGTCCGCGGGCAATTCAGTGGTTGTTGCAGCGATCGATGAAACGATCAAATTACAGCTCTTCGATTACTGGTGGAAGAACCAGGCGAGCACCGCGACATGGGCGCTACAGCATCCCCCCGGAAGCGCACAATACAGCGGATGGATGGATCCGGGTGGCATTACCTGGACCGGCAAATCGGTCGTGATGGCATCGACCGATGCGTGCGGCGACCTCGATTACTGGTGGCAGCAGTTCGCAACGCCGACGTGGCACAAGCAGCGCGTCGTCTCGAGCGATAACTGGCCGCCCGGCACGTGCTGATCGTGGCCTATGACGAGCATTCGGCCGAGCGGGTGCGGCGCATCCTCGCGGAGCGTCAGGCGCTCTACGGCTAGATCGACCAGCGGTACGGTCGCGAGAACGTGTCGTGTCGATCTGACGGAGTGTTTGAATGAGAACGACCAGGACGATTCAACTGCCGTCTGGTTCGAGAGAAATGGGTCTGCTCGAAGGTTTAGCGTTTTTTGCACGACATTAGGATAGATGACATGGCGCTCTTCGATGATTTTCTCGCGGTAGTCGAGTCCCTAGGCGTCGCCTTTTGGGCGGGTGCCGCAGCCGGCTATGCGTTTCTCGCGGCGCCGACCGTCGCCCACGAAGCGAACGATCTCGATCTTCAAGCGCGGATCACCGGGACGGTGCTCGGCCGTGTCGTGGACGTCGCCAACGTCTGTGAGGCGGCGGCGATCGCTTGTGCCCTGCTACGGGCACGAGACGCGGACGAGCGGCCGAACGACCTTGCGCGAGCGTTGGCGGGCGTCGGGGCTGTCGCCGCACTCCGCGTATTTCGTACGCAGGTTATGCCGGAGATGACGCGTTTGCAGCAGGCGATGGGCGGCTCATTCCGCGACGTTCCTGAAGATGACCCGAATCGGATCGCGTATCGCGCTCAGCACAAGCGCTCGACGCAAGTCTACGGCGCGGCACTGCTCTGCGGTATCGCGCAGCTTATCCTGGGTAGCATCCGCAGCCGAACCTAACACTCGACTGGCCGGCGCCAACGAAAAAAGGCTCGGGTGTATTCCCTGACGGCCGCGGAGTGAGCTTGCACTTAGCCCGTCACTATGACCTCACACCGTGTGGCGTAAAGCCGAGCGTATCCACGAGCGTCGTCCCGTAGATGGCGATCAGGGTCGGCCGAAATTTGGTTATGTCAGGCGCTGTCGCGATCTCGTGGCTTTTTTAGGTAGCGACGATTGCTGTTGTCCCTAACGGCTCTTCGCGCGCGGCATTTCGGCCGGCGATCCGACCGAAGGCGAAGCATTCGCCGACGTTTCCCCCACCTTGGTAGAGAAAGGCATAGATCGAACCCAGTTCGCCCGCCGAATAGAGCCGCGGAATCGCGTTGCCGTCGATGCCGACCACGTGAGCGTCTTTGTCGCGGCGTGGCCCGCCTTGGGTGTTGATAAAGCTCGGCGTCAGCTCCATGGCATAATACGGCGGCGTTTCGAGTGCCGCAAGCGAGGCTGCAGCTCGCCTGAAATCGGCGTCGTCGCCGGCCGCGACGAACGCATTGAAGTGCGACACGGTAGCTTCCAGCGCATCCGGCGGGACGTTGATCAGCCCGGCCAGATCGCGCACCGAGTCGGCCTTCGTGATCCAGCCCTTTTCGAGTTCGCGAAGGTTGTCATCGCTCCAGTTGTAGCGATGACCGTGGCCGATACCCCAATCGGCGCTCGGCCGTCCGATCGGTCCGGTTTTTCGGACGTTCTCGTCGAAGATGATGTACATCGGGATCGGCGTCAGCTGCTGAATCCACGCACCGTGACGCTTCACTTTACCGTGACGGTCGGCGCCCATCGCGGGCGGGCCTTCAGCGGTGAAGCGCGTGCCGTCGCCGGCGACGTAAATATAACTCTTGGCATGCGAAATGTTGATCCAGCCGGCAACCGGGATCTCCGGTACCTTGAACGAGAGTACCGGACCCGCAATGTTGCTCATGTGCCAAAGGTCGGCGCCGACTTCGAGGCCCATGCGAATGCCATCGCCGGTGTTGTACGGCGTCCCCGACGGGTAAATGCGTGGGAGCCCGGCGAGATAGGTGTGGATCATCGTCGGATTGTTCTCGAAGCCGCCGCACGTGAGCACGACGGCACGATTGGCCTTGATGGCGACGCGCGTACCGTGCCGACTTGCGATGACCCCGATGATCTCGCCATTATCCTTCACGAGGCTGACTGCGGCGGTTTCGTACGATATCCGAATCCGGCGCGCCGCAACGGCTGGTTCGATGACGCCTTTCCACAGACGCTCGTGTCCCGGCGGACCGTCCCCATGCATCAGCATCTGCACGCAGTCCGATCCATCGAACTCCGGAAATTCGATCGCAGCGGTCGCGGGAAGCGCGACCGGCTTCAAGCCCAAGTTTTCTAGCCACGCACGGTTGGCATGCATCTCCGTCGCCCAAACCCCGATCATATCGTCGGAAATGTTATCCGTGTATGGACCGGTGAGGGCCTTGAAGTAGGTTTTAGCTTTCTCGATGTCGTCGGGCCAGAAAACGAGATTACCGGAAACGCGGCTATTGCCGCCTCGGTGCTCCTCAGGTGCCTTCTCCAGCAACAGCACCTTCGCTCCGGCGTCGTGCGCGGTGATTGCAACGGTGGCGCCCGCGAAGCCGTAGCCGACGACGACGACATCGGTCTCCTCGTCCCACGTGCTCTGCAATGTCATGGGCTTCCGACTGTTCGTAAAAGCGGTCATGATCGGCTCCGGCTCTTAGAGCGCTTCAGCACGGCGGAAGCGCGAAAGGTCGCGCGGCATCTTGAGCGACCGCCGAATGCGTGCGGTGAAGAGCTCCGGTGCTGCTCTATCGTAGGCGCGAGGGACACCTAGAGGTGCTTCTTGTTCATCCCGGCGGCCCATTTTGGAAACCGGCTTCACCGCCGAGGGACCGCTTGTTCCACTCGTGATGGTAAGACAGCGCGGCAAATGGGTACACGCTTGGGCGGCGGCAGGGCAAGGCGACGCTTCGGTGATCGTGAGCAACACGTTTCAGCTTGAATATCCGCGAAAAGATCCTTACGGGCCAGCGTGATCTCCTCGATCAACTCGAACGCCTGCTCGACGACGCTCGATGAGCTGGCGAAGCGTGCCGTGAAGCGATCGGAGCGTTCCCGATGAGGAGAACCCACGTGTCCGACCAGACGAACGTCAAGGGCGTCCCGAAAACGTGGGAGGACGAAGCCGACGTGCTCGTCGTCGGCTATGGCGGCGGCGGAGCCGTTACGGCGATCGCGGCGGCCGACGCCGGCTCGCGCGTTCTCATATTGGAAAAGAGCGCCGCTCATCGGCACGTGAACAACACTAACGTCTCCGGTGGCTTGTTCGTCAGTCCCAACGACTCGGCCAAAGCGTTTCAATACGTCAAGGCCTGCATCGGCGACACCGTTGACGACACGATGTGTCACACCTGGGCCGAAGCCACCTCGCAAAACGTCGCGTATCTGCAGGAGCTCGCCAAAAGCGTCGGTGAGCCTTCGGACGTCGTGCGGATCCACGGCGCGGAGTTTCCGGATCTGCCGGGCGCCGAGGGGATCGACACGTATCGCCTAGCGTCCGGGTCGGGAGCGAAGTTCTTCGAGATTCTCGAGAAATGCGTTCAAGCTCGAAAGAAGATCCGCGTCCACTACTCCACGCCCGGTAAGAAGCTCATCCAGGGCGAAGGCGGCGAAATACTCGGCGTCGTCGCCGAGCGCGACGGCAAGCCGATCAATATCCGCGCCCGGCGCGCCACGATCTTGTCGACCGGCGGCTTCGAATACAACGAGCAAATGAAGCTCAACGCCTTCTATGGCAACCCGCGCTACTTTTACGGTCCCGACTGTAATACCGGTGACGGGCTTTTGATGGCAATGGGGGCCGGGGCCCAACTCTGGCATATGAACTGGTCGTCCCAGCATTGGGGCTTTAAGTACAAGGACTTCCCCCTCGGCTTCAATGTCGACTTCCCCAAAACAAAACCGAACTATATCATCGTCGATCAGTACGGGAAGCGCTTCTTCAACGAGAACTACAACGGGCACTCATCCTATGCGTACTTTATTCTCTTCGACCCGCTGATCGGATCGTATCCGCGTTTGCCGGGATACCTTGTCTTCGATGAAACACTTCGAACGATGGGGAAACCCCTGTCGAGCGGCCAGAGTAACGGAGGCGTGATTTCGGGCAAGACCGCCGAGTACGGCTACGTTTGGAGCACCGATCAAAGCACCGAGATCGCACGGGGCTGGATCATGAAATCGAATACGATCGCGGAGCTGGCGGATGCAATCCGCGCTCGCCAAAGCCCGAACCAATTCGTGGATTACACAAGCAAAATCAAGATGGACCCGGCGACGTTCGCCAGTACGATCGCAACGTACAATGGTTACGTAAAGAACGGAAAAGATCTGGACTTTGAACGGCCTGCCCACAGCCTTGCAGCACTCGAAACGCCACCCTTCTATGCAACCGAAGTGTGGCCAGTCGGTCCGAACACGCAGGGCGGTCCAAAATTCGACCCCAAGGGCAGAGTGCTCGACGTCTTCGGAAAGCCGATACCACGTCTCTATAAAGCGGGCGAATTAGGCTCCATCTACGGCGAACGGTATCCTTCAGGAGGCGGCAATATCGCGGAGATCCTTGCCTTCGGCCGCATTGCTGGTCAAAACGCTGCCAAAGAGCGTCCGTAAAGCAGCGTTACAAGTAACGACAAAGAAGAAGATCATCAGGGGCAGTGCCGGTGATGATGTGGATCGTCGCCGGAAGGATCGAAGCCTAGAAAATGGCGGCTTGTGGGTCGAGGAGCTTTCGCGCGTTGGTCTTTGGATCGTGCGCCAAAGTTGCAACGTAGGTCGGAACCGACATGCTACGTCACCCCTTGACTTGGAACATCGTATCTACTGCGGAAGCTTTCGCGACTTCTTCACATGGCTATGGTCTGCTGGTGACGGGTGGCCTTCGTGGCGGCCTCTCGGGAGTAAGCCATGGATAGAGATCTCGAATTGAAGGACTCGGAGCGGTGGCTCCGATTCGCCGGACAGTAAGTTGCGTAGCGGTGAGTGTATCGTTACCTAAGAAACGAAAAATCCGCTATCGATAACCGGGGCCACCTCGAAGGAGATTAGTTGATGATTCAGAGCACTAGCAAGTCCCCCGTTTGGTTCATCACCGGTTGCTCAAGCGGCTTTGGCCGGGCATATGTTCGCGCGGCACTCGCGCACGGTTTTCGCGTGGTTGCAACGGCGCGCGATCCACAGAAGCTCGACGATCTTATCGCCGGGCATGAAGGGCAGGCGATCGCGCTTGCCTTGGATGTGACGGATCCAGCTCAGATCGAAGACGCGTTGAGCGCAGCTGAACACGCATTCGGCCGCATCGACGTGCTTGTGAACAACGCTGGCTACGGATATATAGCAGCGGTGGAAGAAGGCGAGGATATGGGCATCCGAGCTGAATTCGAGACCAATTTTTTCGGCTTGGCTGCCATCATCCGAGCCGTTTTGCCGGGGATGCGCGCGCGGCGACACGGATATATCGTCAACATGGCATCGGTTGGCGGGATCGTGGGCTTTGCCGGGTCGGGCTATTATGCCGCCACGAAATTCGCGGTCGAAGGGCTGTCGGAGTCGCTGGCGCAGGAGGTCGAGCCGTTGGGCATCCGCGTGCTCTTGGTGGAGCCCGGTCCGTTTCGGACCGATTGGGCGGGGCGGTCCTTGAAACAATCACCCAACGTCATCGGTGACTACGACGAATCGGTCGGCAAGCACCGCCGGGAACTCGCGGGATATAGTGGCAAGCAAGCCGGCGATCCGGCGAAGGCTGCCGAGGCCGTCATCCAAGCATTGCAGTCAGCCGAGCCTCCGCGACACCTGGTGCTCGGTCGCGCAGGCCTCGAAAACGTCGAAAACCAGCTTCGGTCGATGCTGCACGAGATCGATCTCTGGCGGACGACCAGTTTGGGCGCGGACTATCCGTCATGAATGCGGACCCGTTCGTCGGCGATCAGCGCGCGCTGAGAATCTCATGCGGTTGAAGTTGTCATCGGCGAGAGCGATATAGTACAGGTAACCCGATGAAGCGCCTTGCCGGCAAGGTCGCGCTTGTCACGGGCGCCAGCCGCGGCATCGGTCTGGCCGTCGCGGAAGCGTTTGGACGCGAAGGTGCGCGCGTTTTCCTCGTCGGGCATCAGGATCAGGCGGCCATGCAGACGGCGCTCGCACGGGTCCACGCGACCGGGGCCGAGGCCACCGGCGGACTCTACGACATCGCCCAGGTCGATGCCGTAAGGGCGCTGGCCGATGCAATCGACCGGGCATTCGGCACGCTCGACATCGTCGTCAACAATGCCGGCGTTCTGACGCCGCGGCCAATACTCGAGATCACGCCCGAGCAGTGGGATCGCACGATCAAGGTCCATCTCTATGGCTCGTTTTACACACTGCGCGAGATGACGGCACGGTTCCTCAAACCCAAAGGGAAGGGCAAGATCATCAACGTCACAGCACCGAGCGCAATCCGCGCCTCGTTGGACGTCGCCGACTACGCTTCTGCGAAAGGCGGCATCATCGCACTCACCCGCAGCGCCGCGCGCGAGCTGAAGCCTTTCAACATCCAGGTCAATGCCGTCTTGCCGATCGCGGGAACGCGAATGACCGAGGCCTTAGCAGAACATCGTCTGGTCGCCGCCGAACGGCGGTACCCCTCGCCCGAGGTAGTAGCGCCGACGTTCGTCTTTCTAGCCAGTGACGACTCCGACTACGTCTCCGGTCAAATCATCGGCGCCGACGGCGGCGCGACGGCTTGATTGCCACGTTGGGTTGGACGGGAGAGGCGCGAAGACGCACTTTCGATATAGCTCGCTATGGCAGTTTGAAGGTTCCGTGAACACCCGGCCGGCGGGCGTTCATACACAATTCGGCCGCGCGACTTACGCTCGATGCACGACATGAGAACCCTAACCAAGGGGTACACGGTATGAAAATCAAGGATTTTACGTTTGGCTCGATCCGTATCGATGGAGCGACATACGACTACGATGTCGTCATCGATCACGATAAAGTTCGTAAACGGAAAAAGAAGGCGTCCAGGGAGTTTCGAGACGCATTCGGTCATACGCCCCTGTCTTCGAAGGAAAGAATCCCCTGGGATTGCCGGCGGCTCGTGATCGGCACCGGGGCGAATGGAGCGATGCCGGTGATGGATGCTCTCCGGGACGACGCAAAACAGCGAAACGTCGATCTCGTGATTCTACCGACGCAGCAGGCCATTGAAAAGCTCCGTGCCCATCCTAGGGACACGAATGCAATTCTTCATGTGACGTGCTAGGCGCTGTTATGGCGAAGACCGGGGCCTCGTAACCGGAGACGGGCCGCTCCGTTCCTTCGCGCCGGCCGAACGCATGATCGGGATGCACGTACGTGATCGCGATCCAGTCGGGTTCGAGCTCGCCGATCCGCCCAGCCCAGTTCTCGCCGGCGTCGAGCAGCAAACGGAAGAGCGGCGCTTCGACCCGGCGGGCGCTTTCGGCGATAACATCGCTCAACGCGTGGCACCGCCTAGTGCCGCGACCTCCGCTTTGACCGCAGCCGCGATCCGCACCGCAGCGTCCTCGCATTCGCTGAGCGCTTCCCACCGTTCGGGAGCGATCGGAGGGCCAAAACGCACGACGATCGGATGCGGGCGTGGAAATCGTCGTTGCGCCGGCCACGCAGCGAACGTGCCCTCGATGCGAACCGGAATGATCGGGACCGGAGCGCGCAGCATGAGTGCGCCGATGCCCGGGAGGAACGGGCGGAGCAGGCCGTCGGTCGTTCGCCAACCTTCGGGAAACCACACGAGAATTCGGCCGCTGCCGAGGGTTTGCGCGCTCAATGCGAGTCCCGTGCGCGCTCCGCGCACCGGGTCGATCGGCAAGACCCGCGCCAACCGGCTGAACAGCCGACTTACGGGGTTCGAAAACATGACATCGACCGAGCCGGCCCACACGACCTGATCGAGAATCGTCCACGGCAGCGTTGCGGCTAGCGCCGGTGCATCCAGATAGCTCGAATGGTTGGGACAGAGCACGTATGGGCCGCGTTGCGGCAACAGCTCCGTCCCCTCGGTGCGTACCCGGGAGATGAGGCGCACGAGTAACCGATTCAGCACCTGACCGGCGGACCACACGGCGTGCTCCCACCAGCTCGGGTGCTCGAGCCACGTCGCAGCAACGTTGTCTGCACGTGCCGGAGCGGCGGCCTGAGCCGCCACGATCAGATCGCGCAATGTCACGATATGTTCGAGTGCGGCTTCATCGAGCCTGATCCCCAATGCCCGCTCGAGATCCACGGTCAGCTCGATCCACCCGAGCGAGTCGACGCCGAGATCGAGCTGCGGGCTCATCTCAAGCGAAAGGTGTGTCTGCGGGAAACGGGTCTCCAGCCAGGCCCAGATCCGGCCGGCGCCCGGATCCGCAAGAAGCGCACGATCGGCAGGCGAGAGCTCGCGCGCCGGCGCGGACCGGGCTTCGGCGCGTCCGCGTGCCGCGCGATAGAGCGACTGAAGCCGATGGCGCTGGAGCTTGCCGATCAGCGTGCGCGGCAGAGGCTCGTCGATTATGGCGACCCCGGCGAGCTGCATGTACCTGGGCAGTTCGTTGCCACGCTCCCGCAGCGCGCTGCGGATTGCGCGCTCATCGTCGAGCGCGCCGGCTCGCGGTGCGCGCGCAGCCGGCACGACGAGCGCGACCAGCTTGCCGCCTTCGATCATGACGGCGATCTCGCCGACGACGGGGCTCGTCGCGTAGGACGCTTCCAGCGTTTCGGGGTCCAGCTTCTCGCCACCGGGCAGGACGAGGGTCTCGCCGGCTCGCCCGTGGAGATACAGGTAGCCGTCCACGTCGACCCGGCCACGATCGCCGGTGCGGAACCAGCCGTCCGGCCCCAGGGCGCGCGCCGTTGCCGCTTCGTCATCGCGATAGCCGGCGAAGACGTTCGGGCCGCGCACCTCGATCTCGCCGACGCCGTCGGCCTCGGCGCGCACGATGCGCAGCTCGACGCCGGGAAGCGGCTGGCCGGCACTTCCAAGCCGGCCGCGACCGGGTCGATTGAACGTCACCAGCGGAGCCGTCTCGGTCAGTCCGTAGCCGACGATTACCGCGTAACCCAGCCCGAGCAGCGCTTCTTCCGTCGCTTCATCGAGCGCGGCACCGCCGCAGGCTAGGCGATAGAGCGCAGGTGCGACGGTCCGCCGGACGCCGCCGAAGACGCGACGCCCGAAGCCGTATCGACCGCGGTGCACATCGGCGATCGAGTGTGCCAGTGTGCGATCGAAGATCCAGGCGACAAGCGGGCCCCGCGTCTTTACGCTCGACGCGATCGTGGCGCGGAGCGCATCGTAGAGTCGGGGCACACCCACCAGCGTGTTCACGCCGGCGGCTTTCAGCGCCCGAGCCAGCTCCGGGCCGCTGATCCCTCCGGGAAGAACGACCGTGCCCCCGACGCTGAGCGGCAGCAGCAGGCCAACGACCAGCGGATAGACGTGGTGCAGCGGGAGCGGCAGTAGCGCGCGTACGTCGCGATCCACCAACCGTTCGGCCACGAGCGCACGCAGGTTGGCCAGAACGTTGGTGTGGCTCAGCGGCACGGCCTTGGGCGTCCCGGTGGTTCCGGAGGTGTGCAAGAGCAGCGCCACGTCCCGGCCCACCGGGATCGAAGCGTTTCGCGCGAAACGGCGTAACGCGAGGGTGAGCTTTCCGTTCGATACGCCGTCGGCGACGAAAACAATCCGGCATCCGTTCGCCGCGATCAATGCATTGCGTTCGGGCTCCCCCTGCTTGACGTCGAGCGGCATGACGCTCGCCCCCGCGGCTAGGATACCAAGACACGTTCCGATCCAGGCGGCGCTGTTCGGCGCAACGATTCCGACCGGCTCTCCGGGCTCAACGCCGTTCGCGCGCAGTTCTCGCGCACGGTCATTGGCGCTCGCGACGAGCTGCGCAAACGACACCGTGGCGAGCTTGCTTGGCCCAACTTCGATGACCGCGGGAGCATCGCCGTAGGCCGCAAGCCGCGATACGAGCGCCTGGAGCGTCTCCGCCTGCTCGGGACCGAGGTCGACGATCAGTGCCAACGATGCCCCATGCATCTCTCCCGGCGGCGTTGCCTGTAGCGAATGAAATGAGCATCGCGGCCGCCTATGAAGAATTGATGAACCGAAAGTTCGTCGTTAGACATTCTTTCGGGCTTCACATCAGTCCCGCATCGTTAACCAATGCCAACGCCCCACACTCCGTTTACGCATGCGCTCGTACCGTACGATGGTTCGGAGCCGGCACGCGCCGCGTTGATGCTAGCGATCGCATTGGCCAAGCGCGGTGCGGCCCTGACCGTCGCGACGATCGTCGATGAAGCTACGGTGATCGCGCAATCGGCGAGCGCCACGACCGCCTACGATCCCACGCCGCTTATGGATGTTTTGGACGATCAAGGATTGGCACTCCTCGACGATGCGGTCGCGCAATGCCGAACCGCGAAGGTCGTTCCAGGGCTCGACATGGTGCACGACACACCGGTCGACGGAATCCTCTCGGCGGTCGTTAAGCACGCCTGCGACCTCGTGATCATGGGGACGCATGCCCGGACCGGTATCGCGCGGACGTTCCTCGGAAGCACGACCGAGGGGGTGCTGCGCGCGAGTCAGGTGCCGGTTCTGACGATGCGGACCGTCGATCGCATCGACACTGCGCCGTTCACGATGGCGCTCGTCGCCGTCGATGACTCGGAGCCCGCGGATGCGGCGCTCGCCGTCGCGGCGATGCTCGCGCGCAGGTCGGAAACGCAGATCGTCGCTTGCCACGCGATCGATACGGACCGCCTCTACCAAAACGCGGCCGCGTACGGGCTCGCCCCCGAACTCATCGCCGAAATGCGCGTGAAAGGCACGGCGCTCGTGCAACGCGCACTCGCGCACGCCTCGCTCGCGTCCGATACGCCGGTCGCGATCATCGAGGGTGACCCTGCAATCGCCGTGATCGTGGCAGCCGCAGAACGGCACGCGACCGTCATCGTGGTCGGCACGCACGGACGCCGCGGCCTAAGCCGATTCTTTCTCGGGAGCGTCGCCGAGGGCATCGTCCGAACAAGCGACATCCCCGTCCTCGTCGTTCGCGGAAAGATACCCGCTTTTCCGAAAGAACGGAGATGCTGACGGTGATGCAAACCTCGCGCCTGCCTGGCGAATTCGCATTGATCGCCCGCTATTTCGCGCCCCTGGCGAGGGGGTTTCCGGGTGCCTACGGGTTGCTCGACGATGCCGCAGTCATCGCGCCGGCTGCCGGCTGCGAACTTGTCGCCAAGACCGACGCGATTATCGGCGGCGTTCATTTCCTGCCCGACGACCCGGCGGATCTCATCGCGCGCAAGGCGCTACGCGTCAATCTGTCGGATCTCGCCGCCAAGGGCGCGCAGCCGCGCGCGTATATGCTCGATCTCGCGTTGCCGAACACCATCGAGGAAGACTGGGTGGCGGCCTTCGCGCGCGGCCTTGCTATCGATCAAGCGGAATATAGCGTGCATTTGATCGGCGGCGACACGAACTCGACGCCTGGCCCGGTCACGATCGGCATCATGGCGTTCGGCGATATCGCCGCCGGCCGGATCATCCGGCGAGGCGGAGCGCACCCAGGGGAGGGGATCTTCGTCACCGGCACCATCGGCGATGCGGCGCTGGGTCTGCGCGTGTTGCGCGGCGAGATCCCGTGCATCGACGCTGCGGCGGCGCAGTTTCTCGTTGGCCGCTATCGGTTGCCGCAGCCGCGGGTTACGTTGGGCCCGCGACTGGTTGGGCTGGCAACCGCCGCGCTCGATATCTCTGACGGCCTGGTCGCCGATTTGCGGCATATCTGCGAGGTCTCGAATCTGGTAGCCATCATCGAGACGCAGCGCGTGCCGCTGTCGCCTGCGGCGCGCGTCGCCATTGCAACCGAAAACAACGGCCTGGCGCTCGCGTTGACCGGCGGCGATGATTACGAGATTCTGTTCACGGCGCCACCCTCGGTGGCGGACGAATTGGCCGAGGTGTCGCAGGCATTCGGCATCCCGATCACCGCGATCGGGCACATGGAGGCACCGTCAGCGGGGACCAAAACAGGCGTCCGTGTGATGGATGCGGCCGGCCGGCCTTTCGCCCTCGAGCGCGAAGGCTGGGTGCATTTTTGAACGAGTCATCAACGTCGCGCCGCACCTGACGCAACAGCGGCCATTCGCACCATCGCGACGCCAATGCAGGCGCAGCCGCAAAGGGTCAACATCCGGAGCAATGAGACCCACGGAAGCTGATCCTCAAGTCGCGAAGCGACGAGTTCATCGTGCCATACCGCACTGGCCGACGCGCCCTGGTTGAGGATCACATGCAGGTAGGCGATGATGCCGCGGATGCCGTGAACAACGGACGCGTTCGCGAGGACGGAGACGATTGCGGAACCGGCCACCACGAACAGCACTGTCAGCTGGCGTACGGTCGCCGCAATCACGAGCGCGTCATTTTCTGGGTACATTCTATTCAACCAATGACGACACCGAAACTTTTCGCTCGACTCGAGAACATCGGCGTTCGCTATCCCCCGAAGATCGTGCTGCAGAACCTCTCGCTCGACGTCGTCGAAGGCGCGATCACTTGCGTCATCGGCTTGTCGGGGGCCGGCAAATCGACGATCCTGCGCCTGCTCAACGGGCTCAGACGGCCGGACGAAGGGAGGGTCATCGTGCGCGGGCGTGACATCAACGCGCTGACCGAGCGCGAACTCAACGAGATCCGGCGGACCATCGGCTTCGCGTTTCAGGGCGCCGCGCTATTCGATTCGCTCACGATCGGCGAGAACGTCGCGCTGCCGCTGCGCGAGAACACCACGATGAGCGACCATGATATCCGCGAGACTGTCATGCGGACGCTCGAGAGCGTCGGACTCAACAACGTGTACGACCGGCTCCCGGACGAACTTTCGGGTGGGATGGTCAAGCGTGCCGGCTTCGCGCGTGCCGTTGTGAACAATCCGCAATGCGTGCTCTACGACGAACCGACGACCGGGCTCGATCCGATCATCACGCACGTCCTTACCGAACTGATCATTCACTTGCGCGAGCGACTCAACGGCACGGCCGTCATCGTCTCGCACGATCTGGAGAGCATCTTCCGGATGGCCGACTACGTCGCGTTGCTCTACGAGGGGGCGATTATCGCCTACGGAACGTGCGAGGAAATCAAAGTGTCCGCGAATCCGATCGTTCAACAATTCTTGCAAGGGAGTGAAGTGGGTCCGATCCCGATTTAAGACCGCCGACTTCGCATGTGAACGGGCCCTTCCCACACGCTTCACAGTCGCGGTCGACGCTCTCCGGCGTCCGAGGCGGGCGTTCGCTGCGCGTTGAGCCTCGCCGGTGACGACACGACCCTGTTCTTTTGCCGTGTCGTCGACCCCGCATCGGCCGTCAGGGACATTCCGATCAAGGCCCCGCTCTCGCCGGCCGAACTGCACGCCGCTGCCCGCGCCGCCTGTGAGGACGGCGTCCGCGAGGCCAATGCGCGCGGCGGGTCGGTAAAGAACATCAATCGGATGCCATCGTCATGGGATCTCACGGTCGCACGGGAATCGCCCGAGCGGTCGTCGGCAGCACCGCCGAAGAGGTCATTCGCCTCAGCGACGTCCGGTTGCCGTGGTCCACGCGGACGACATGTT
>Ga0182030_10000779_pt1 | contig 62529 bp, 65 predicted proteins | sample 812S3MmetaG_FD_121299 | JGI IMG/M metagenome (GOLD analysis project Ga0182030, IMG submission 121299) | Permafrost microbial communities from Stordalen Mire, Sweden - 812S3M metaG (Illumina Assembly) | ecosystem: Environmental > Terrestrial > Soil > Wetlands > Permafrost | place: Sweden... | reverse complement strand
CTAGTGCGACGTATTTCCACCCGTGACAAAATGAAGAATTATCAACGCCAAATCAGACACGGCAGGCGGATGAGGGAGTGCCACCAGCCATGATTAGTGATCGACAGCCGGCTGGTACGCGCACCGGGAGGCGGCGTAACGGATCTGCGGGGATCAGCGCATCATCTTGAAGCGTGTTATTGCTTTCATGCGCATTTGGGTACTGGGTCTGGTGGCTTGCACGGCGGCCGTCATTTTTTCATTTTTCCGCTTAGATAGCCCAGTTGCGTTGTACTTCTGGAACGCCAGTCGTCCGTTGAGTCCCTTGAATGAAGGCCTTGGAGCTACCGTCCTTTTGTCGGTGGAATCGGCGGCAATACTGATCGTGGTGCTCATTCGACTGATTAGCGGTCGCATATCGGCATTCGGAGAAACATTGGCGATAGCCTGCCTCGGCTCAATGTGCGCCTATGCCTTCAATGATCACGTGTTAAAGGTCTTGTTTGGGGTACCAGGCCCGGCGGACGTGATCCATGGCGCCAGACATGCCTTCAATATTCTGACGGGCTCCGAAAACAGCAGCTTTCCGTCAGGTCATATGGTATTGGCGGGAGCGTTTTCGGGAGTCTTCATGAGCCTCTATCGAGGTAGCGTCTGGCCCCTCGCCGTGCTGCTTGTGCTTGCCGCCGGGCTATTGCTCGTGGGGGATTGGCATTTTCTAAGCGATATCATCGCCGGAGCATTTCTCGGGATATCGGCGGGAGTTCTGGCCGGGACGGCATGGGCCGCCCACTCAAAGGGACGCTTGCGCTAGGCCTTTTGCATCGTCCTTTCATAGTCTGCAAGACGCTCAACATACCGCGCAACTTGGTCGATTTCCAAGTTGACTATGGCTCCGGGGAGCAGTTCCCCCAAGGTAGTGACTTCCAGCGTGTGCGGAATCAGGTTTACGCCGAACCGCGCCCCGTCGACCTCATTGACCGTCAGGCTAACCCCGTTCAACGCGACCGAACCCTTGCGGGCGATGAAGCGCGCCAGGGCGGCCGGCGCCTCAAACACCATGCGCGTGGAGCGCGCATCCACCTGGCGCGACACCAGGGTGGCCAAGCCATCGACATGGCCGGATACCAGATGCCCCCCGAGGGCATCACCGGCGCGCAGGGCCGGCTCCAGGTTCACGGCGGCGCCCACCGCCAGCGTACCGAGCGTCGTCAACCCCAGGGTCTCGCGTGACAGATCGGCCTCGAACCCATCGGCAGTCAGCGTGACCGCGGTGACGCAGCAGCCCTGCACGCAGATGCTGTCGCCCACCGCACTCTTCGACAGGTCAAGCCGCCCGACACGGATCGCCAGCCGCACGTCTCCACCCCGTGCCGTCAGCGCGGCGACTGTGCCTGTGTCCTGAACGATGCCGGTGAACATGATGTTTGAACGTTCTCTTAGGTTATCAGGTCAACTGCGAAGCGCACGCAGCCGGATACGCTGATCCGCACCGACGGCGAGGGTTTCGAAAACCTCAAAGCGGCGCGCCTGCGCCAATGACAGCGGCTCGGGCATCTTGAGCAGGCCGCGGGCGCGATCACCCAGCACCACCGGCGCCACATACAGCAGCAGCTCATCGACGCACTGCTGCTCAACCAACGCGCCCGCGAGCGTGGCGCCTGCCTCCACCAGTACCTCATTCATTCCGGCCTGCGCCAAGGCGCGCAACACCCTCGCGAGATCCACCGGTCCGGCACTGCCGGCGCGTTCGACCCGCGCACCACGCGCTTGCAGCGCCGCGATGCGTTTCGCGTCAGTACAGGTAGTGTAGATCCACACGCGTACGTCAGCCGTGTCGGCGAAGACTCGCGCAGCCGGAGGGGTTCGCAGTTCGCTGTCAAGAATGACGCGCACGGGTTGGCGCACTTGCGGCCCCCCGGGCCGCACCGAGAGCAGCGGGTCATCGGCCAGCAGTGTGCCGATACCGGTCAGTATTGCGGAACTGCGGGCGCGCCAGTACTGCACATCCTGGCGTGCGGCCTCACCGGTGATCCATTTGCTGCGACCGTCGCTCAATGCCGTGCGGCCATCCAGGCTCATGGCCAGCTTCACCCGAACCAGCGGCAGGCCCTCGCGCATGCGTTTGATGAAACCGGCATTGAGCTCGGCGGCCTCGGCGGCAAGCAATCCGCACGCCACCTGCACGCCGGCCGCCCGCAAGGCCCGCGCGCCGCCGCCGTTGACCAGCGGGTTCGGGTCATCGACCGCATAGACCACCCGCGTCACACCCGCCTTGATCAGGGCATCCGTGCACGGTGGCGTGCGGCCGTGATGATTGCACGGCTCCAAGGTCACATAGGCTGTGGCGCCGACCACGCTCGAGCGCAGATTGGCCAGTGCCATGGCCTCGGCGTGGGGTGCGCCCGCCTGCGCGTGCCAGCCCTCGCCCACGATCACCCCGTCGCGCACCAGCACGCAACCCACGCGCGGATTCGGGTGCGCCGTCGCGAGCCCGTTCGCGGCGAGCAACAATGCCCGCGCCATGAAGGCCCGCTCCTGCGCATCGAAAGTGCTCACTTGCGCGCCTTGGGCGGCGGGGTATCGCTCGTCAGCAATGGCAACTGGTCAACGGCGGCAACGTCCCGGCCGCCGTCGCGGCGCCCACGGCGATGTCGCAACCGGTCGATCTCGTCACGGAACGCATCCAGATCCTGGAAGCTGCGATAAACGGACGCGAAACGCACATACGCGACTTCGTCCAGGTGGCGCAGCTCATCCATGACCATTTCGCCAATTGCCCGCGACTGCACTTCACGTTCGCCGAGACTGCGTAGTTTGTGGCCGATGCGGCTCACCGCCTCTTCCACCGCCTCGAGGGCCACCGGGCGCTTCTCCAGCGCTTTGGTCATGCCGGCGCGCAGCTTGGCCTCGTCGAACGGTTCCCGAGTGCGGTCACTCTTGACCACCATGGGCATGATGAGCTCGGCCGCCTCAAACGTCGTGAAGCGCTCACCACAGGACAGACATTCGCGCCGGCGACGGATCTGTCGGCCCTCACCGGCCAGACGCGAATCAATGACCTTGGTTTCGACGTGATTGCAGAAGGGACAATACATGGTGCGTCCCGAGGCGATCCGTCACGCGCCGTAGACCGGGAATGCGTGGCACAGCTCCAACACCCTGCCCCGCGTCTTCTCCACCACCGCGGCCGCACCATTCGCGTCCAGCACGTCGGCGATGAACTCGGCGACGTGCTCGATCTGCTGCTCCTTGAAGCCGCGGGTCGTGGCGGCCGGGGTCCCGATGCGCAGTCCGCTGGTGATCGTGGGCGGACGCGGATCATTCGGCACCGCGTTCTTGTTCACGGTGATGAAGGCGCGCCCCAGTGCCGCATCGGCATCCTTGCCGGTGATGTCACGGTTGATCAGGCTCATCAGGAACAGGTGATTATCGGTGCCCCCCGAGACGATGGTGAAGCCACGCTGCGCCAGGCGCGCGCACATGGCGCGTGCGTTGGCCAGAACCTGGGCCTGGTAGAGCTTGAATTCCGGTTGCAGCGCTTCCAGGAACGCGACGGCCTTGGCCGCGATGACGTGCATCAGCGGACCGCCCTGGGTGCCCGGAAACACCATGGAATTGAGCTTCTTGGCGATCTCGGGATTCTCGCGCGCCAGGATCAGGCCGCCACGCGGGCCACGCAGCGTCTTGTGCGTCGTCGTCGTCACCACATCCGCGTGCGGCAGCGGGTTCGGATAGTGGCCGGTGGCTACCAGGCCGGCGACATGAGCCATGTCCACGAAAAACAGCGCCCCGACACTTTTCGCGATCGCCGCAAAGCGCTGCCAATCGATGATGCGCGAGTAGGCCGAAAAGCCGGCGACGATGATGGCCGGCTTCTCGGTCGCGGCCAGCCGCTCGACCTCTTCATAGTCGATTTCGCCGGTATCGCCGCGTACACCGTATTGCACCGATCGATACAGCTTGCCGGAAAAATTGACCTTGGCACCATGGGTGAGATGGCCCCCATGATCAAGACTCATTCCCAGGATGGTGCTCCCGAGGGGCACCAGCGCCAGGTAGACGGCGGCATTGGCCTGCGATCCGGAGTGCGGCTGCACATTGACGTAGGCGGCGCCGAACAGCTGCTTGGCACGATCGATGGCCAGCTGCTCGGCAATATCGACATATTCGCAGCCGCCGTAGTAGCGCTTGCCGGGGTAACCTTCGGCGTACTTGTTGGTCAGAACCGAGCCCTGGGCTTCGAGCACCCGCGGACTGGTATAGTTCTCCGATGCAATGAGCTCGATATGGTCTTCCTGGCGCTGCCGCTCGCCGGCAATGGCGCTGGCGAGCTGCGGATCAAAACCGGCGATGGTCATCGACTTCTTAAACATTCACGGTGCCTTTGAGAGGTGCAGGATTTGCGCCAGTAGCCCGCCATTGTAGCGGCCCGGGCAACCCTAAGGCCACGTACGCGGGCTAGCCCAGGCCGGCCACGACTTCCGACCAGGCCTTGCCCAAATTCATGCGGTTGTAGCCACCGCCGCCCAGCGCCAGCACCCGGCCATGGCCCAGGCGGCCGGCCAGCTGCACCAGGTCCTGCGCGGCGCGCCCGTGCATTTCGGGGCTGAAACGCAGGTGCGTGATGGGATCCCCGTCAATGCTGTCGGCCCCACATTGGAGCATCAGAAACTGCGGTTCGAACCGCTCGATGTGCTCCAGCACCCGGGTCCAAGCGCCCTGGAAGGCGCGGTCGCCTGAGCCGGCCATGAGCGGCAGGTTGAGCTTGGTGCCCGCCGCCGTGCCCCGCCCGGTGTCTTCGGCCTTGCCCGTGCCCGGATACAGGCTTTCACCATCCTCATGGATGTCGGCAAAAATGACCGCCGGGTCATCCTCGAACCCGAAGTACACCCCATCACCATGGTGCGCATCGATATCCACATAGCCGATGCGCTCCAATCCGTGTCGGCGCCGCAGCAACTCGATGACGACGCCACAATCGTTGAAAACACAGAATCCGGCGGCATGGTCCCGGCCCGCGTGATGCAGCCCGGCAATCGGTACGAACGCGGCCCGCGCCGCGCCGCTCATGATGGCCTCCGCGGCCGTGATACTCGCGCCGACCACGGTGGCCGCCGCCTCGTAGACACCGCGAAAGGCGGGGGTGTCGCCCCCGTCCAGGAACCCCTGGCCGCTGTGTGAGCGCTCGCGTACAAAATCCACGTAGCGGGGGGTGTGGAACATCAGCAGTTCATCGTAGCTGGCCTCGCGCGGTTCCAGCAGTTGCACGGTGCGCTGCAACCCACGCGCTTCGAATTCGCGCAGGAACGCCGCGTGGCGGTCGGGACCGAAAGGGTGGCCGTCCGGAAATCCATAGCGAGCCAGTCGCTCGCCGATCACTACTGCAACCGGATTGTTCATCGAAACGATTGCGCGATTCCTGACCCGCCCTTGGGGCCCGCTGAGGGTGGCTGAGCCTAGCACGTCCCCGGGGCATTCAATGCCACCCGACTGCGCGCGGACATACGGCACCGGCGCGTTCGCGATAAACTCAAGCTTTCAGCCAGCCAACACATTATGGCCCAATACATCTACACCATGAACCGGGTATCCAAAGTGGTGCCCCCGAAGCGCACCATCCTGCGCGACATCAGCCTGTCATTCTTTCCCGGCGCCAAAATCGGCGTCCTCGGCCTGAACGGCTCCGGCAAGTCCACCTTGCTGAAGATCATGGCCGGAATCGATCAGAACATCGACGGCGAGGCCCGACCCCAAACGGGTATCCGGGTGGGGTACCTGTCCCAGGAGCCGGAACTGGACCCGGAAAAGACCGTACGCAGCGTGGTCATGGAAGGCGTTGGCGAATCCTTTCGCCAACTGGCGCGCTTCAACGAAATCAGTGACAAGTTCGCGCAGGAGCTGTCGGACGATGAAATGAACGCGCTGCTCGAGGAGCAGGCGAAGCTGCAGGATGCGATCGATGCGGTGGGTGGTTGGGAACTTGAGCGCAAGCTGGATATCGCCGCCGATGCCCTGCGCCTGCCGCCCTGGGAAGCCCTGGTCGGCAAGTTATCCGGTGGTGAGAAGCGCCGCATCGCGCTGTGCCGCCTGCTGCTGTCGGCGCCCGACATGCTGCTGCTGGATGAGCCGACGAACCACCTGGATGCTGAATCCATTGCCTGGCTGGAACGGTACCTGGAGGAATATCCCAGCACCGTCATCGCGGTCACGCACGACCGCTACTTCCTGGACAACGTCGCGGAGTGGATTCTCGAGCTCGACCGCGGGCACGGCATTCCCTGGCACGGCAATTACTCCTCGTGGCTGGAACAGAAAGGGGAGCGGCTGCGGATCGAGGAGCGCGAGCGCGAGGGGCTGCGCAAGACCCTCGAACGGGAGCTGGAGTGGGTGCGCCAGAACCCCAAGGCGCGGCAGGCGAAGAGCAAGGCTCGCATGCAGCGTTTCGAGGAGCTGTCCTCGCGCGAATTCCAGGAGCGCAACGAGACCAACGAAATCTACATTCCGCCCGGCGAGCGGCTCGGCGAATTGGTCATCGAGGTCAAGGGGCTGCGTAAGGGGTATGGCGAGCGACTGCTGATCGACAATCTCTCGTTCAACATGCCGGCCGGCGGCATCGTCGGCATCATCGGCCCCAACGGCGCCGGCAAGACCACTTTTTTCCGCATGCTCACCGGAGGTGAAACCCCGGACTCCGGCGAGATCCGCATTGGTCCTTCGGTGAAGCTGGCCTATGTCGACCAGTCGCGCCAGTCCCTGGATGACAAGAAGACGGTCTGGCAGGAAATCTCGGGCGGCTCGGACATCATCAAGGTCGGCAACTACGAGACGCCCTCACGCGGTTACGTCGGTCGCTTCAATTTCCGCGGCACGCAGCAACAGCAGCTGATCGGCGAGCTTTCCGGCGGTGAGCGTAACCGCGTGCACCTGGCGAAGGTACTGAAGAGCGGCGGCAATGTGCTGCTGCTGGATGAACCCACCAATGACCTGGACGTGGAAACGCTGCGGGCGCTGGAAGAAGCGCTGCTGAGCTTTCCGGGCTGTGCCGTCGTGATCTCCCATGACCGCTGGTTCCTGGACCGGATCGCGACTCATATTCTCGCATTTGAAGGCAATTCCGAAGTGGTCTTCTTTGAAGGTAACTACCAGGAATATACCGAGGATTACCGGCGCCGCCGCGGCGAAGAGGCGGCACAGCCGCACCGAATCCGCTACAAACCACTGGCGCGCTGACGGACTGACGCCGTGTCTGCAAAACCTTCAGCCAGACAGGGCGCCGTTCCGGGTGATGGGTCGCGCCTGTGGGTCGGACCCGTCGCGGCGCTGTTGGTGTTCTCGGTCGTGGCCTGGCTGCTGCACCGGGAACTGGAACAGATCCGGGTGCACGACATCATCGAGCACCTGGAGGCGATCTCCGGGGAGACGCTGCTGACGGGTCTGCTGCTGACCGCCGGCAGCTACCTTGCGCTGTGTCTGTATGACTTCGTCGCCCTGCGCTACCTGCACAAGAAAGTGCCACTTGGCCGGGTGATCGTGGCGAGCTTCATCGCCAATGCGTTTGGCCACAATCTGGGGTTCGCGGCCTTTACCGGCGGCGCCTTCCGGTTACGGCTGTATGCCTCCTCGCGCCTGACCGCAATCGATGTGGCCACGGTCACCGGGTTCACCAGCATCACGACCGGTCTGGGGCTCGCCGTGCTGGCCGGACTTTCCTTTTTGTTCTATCCCGAACAGGCATCGCTGGCGCTGCGCAGCCACGCCGACTGGCCGCTGCTGATCGGTATCGCGCTGCTCGGGGTCGTGGGCGCCTACTTTGTGTGGACCTGCTCGCGCCGCGCGCGCCTGGAATTTCGCGGCTGGCTGCTGCGGCCGCCCGGCGCGCTCATCGGCGCCTTCCAGATCATCGCCGGCACGCTCGACCTGGGCATGTCGTGCGCCGTGCTGTGGCTGATGCTGCCTGCGAGCGCGCACGTGGAATTCATCGCGTTCGCCGGCGCCTACGCCATCGCGGTCACGGCCGGGCTCATCAGTCACGTTCCCGGCGGTCTGGGCGTCTTTGAGACCGTGATCGTGATCGCCTTGCCCCAGATTCCCGCCGATGCACTGCTCGGCTCCCTGCTGGCCTATCGGGCCGTGTTCTATCTGGCGCCACTGGGCGTCGCGACGGTCATGTTCGCGGCCGAGGAGCTCGGCGCGCAGCGCGCGCGCCTGGCGCAGGCACGGGCCCGCGCCGCAAACTTCATCGGCCCGGTGGTTCCCTCGGTGGTGGGCGCGCTGACGTTCATCGCCGGTGCCGAACTGCTGTTCTCGGGCGCCACCCACCATGTGCACTCCGGCATCGCCTCATTCACCCGGTTCATGCCGCTGCCGGTGGTGGAATTCTCGCATCTCGCCGGCAGCGCCGTCGGCCTGGCGCTGCTGATCCTGGCGCGCGCACTGTTTCGCCGCATCCGGGCTGCCTACCACATCAGTTTCTGGTTGCTGCTGGCCGGTGGCGTCCTGACCCTGCTCAAGGGTGGCATCTTCAAGGAGGCGCTGTTCCTGTGGCTGGTATTGGGCATGCTGGTGCTGGGGCGCACGTCCTTCTATCGCCCGGCCTCCCTGGTGCGTCAGCGCTTCACGCCGACCTGGGCCGCCAGTATCGTGGGCGTCATCGTCGCCAGCATCTGGGTGGGCCTGCTGGTCAACCGCCACATCGAGTACTCCAATGACCTTTGGTGGACGTTCACCTTCGATGCGAACGCACCGCGCATGCTGCGGGCATCGTTGCTGGTGTGCGTGCTCACCGCCGGCACTTTGCTGATGACTCTGTTGCGGCCGGCGCCACCGGTACCGGAACTGACCAGCAAGCCTGAGCTCGATGACATCAAGCGGGTCCTGAGCGAATCGCCCTCGACGCTTTCAAATGCGGTGCTCACCGGCGACAAGCATGTGCTGTTCAGCGACAGCGGCCGCTCCTTCATCATGTACCAGGTGCAGGGACGCAGTTGGATCGCGCTGGGTGATCCGGTCGGACCGCGCACCGAGGCCGAAGAACTGGTATGGCGCTTCCGTGAATTGTCCGATGAACACGGCGGCCGTGTCGTGTTCTACCAATCGAGCGTTGAGTGCCTGCCGCTGTACGTGGACCTCGGCCTTGCCGCCATGAAGATCGGCGAGGAGGCGCGGGTACCGCTGGCGAACTTCTCCCTCGAGGGCAGCATCCGCGGCGAACTGCGCACCGCGCGGCGTCGCGGCGAGCGCGACCGCGCCACCTTTGAAGTCGTGCAGCCGGCCGATGTGCCGCCGATCCTGCCGGCCCTGCGCACCATCTCCGACTCGTGGCTGAAGGACAAGGCGACGGCCGAGAAAGGCTTTTCAGTCGGGTCGTTCGGCGAGCGTTATCTGCGCAACTTCCCGATCGCACTGGTGCGGCGCGACGGGGAGCCCGTGGCCTTCGCCAATCTGTGGCCATCCGCCGGGCGCGAGGAGGTCGCGGTCGATCTGATGCGCTTCAGCCCCGATGCGCCACCGGGCGCCATGGACTTCCTGTTCGTGGAATTGATGCTGTGGGCACGCCACGAAGGCTACAGCTGGTTCAGCCTTGGCGTGGCGCCCCTCGCGGGCCTGGAGCGCCATCCCCTGGCGCCGGCCTGGCATCGCATCGGCAATTTCATTTTCCGCCACGGCGAACACTTCTATAACTTTGAAGGCCTGCGCCGTTACAAGGCCAAATTTCATCCCACCTGGGAGCCGAAGTACCTGGTGGCGCCGGGCGGGGTCGGCCTGCCGCTGATCCTGGTCGATGTGTCGGTGCTGATCGCCGGCGGCATCAAGGAACTTTTTGTTAAATAACGGCTTACATAAGGCGCTGCTGCCTAAATTTCGTACACCTGTTCCACTGCGGTAATTGGGTTAATATTGGACAGTCAAGGATGCGCCACCAAACTGATATCAACCCTTAGGCGCACGGGACTATGTCCGACTACATCGACGCCACCGGCCGGCTGATCTACGAGCAGGAGCGCAATCTCGTGCTGCAGTGCCCGCACTGCGAAGTGACGGCGCATATCGCCATCAGCGCGGTTCCTGATTTTGCGCAATTGCAGCAGTACAAGCCGCGTGCGGTCGGTGTCGTAGGCCGGTGCGACGCCTGCCACGCGCCAATCTTCCTGCGCTTCCCCGTGCGCATGTATCGCAGTAATCGAGTCGAGCTGTCCGCGCAATTCACGGAAGTTGAACGGCCGCGGGAGAAGTTCACCTTCACGCATCTGCCGGCGCAGGTCGAACAGTTGTTCCGCGAGTCACTGGTGTGCTTTTCCAGCGGCGCCTACAACGCCTTCGCCTCCATGTGCCGACGTACCGCCCGTGCCGCGTTCATGGACCTGGGCGAACCGGGCAAGCTGCGCATGTTTGATCAACTCAATGACGTGCGCGCCCTGGTGGGGATTGATTCGGATACCTTCCAGCTGCTGAAAGCCGTGATCTTCGGCACCCCGGCCGACCCGCACCCGGAACCTCCCATGCTCGATGCCAACAGCGCGGCCGTCGTCCTGGAAATCATGAAGGATCTGCTGTACGAGGCCTACGTGCGGCGCGGGCGGCTGCAACAGGCATTGCTCATGCGTAAATTCCTGGCCGACGAGACCGCTGAGAATCTCATGCCGCTGCGCGATGCCACGCGGCTGCCGGGCTGACCACCTCAAGTTGCCCCTGCGAGCGCCGTTAAGGGAATACCTCCCCGCACGGATTGCCGCCACTCATGTCACTCGCGTATCCGAATATGTCCTCTGCTCACCCGCTGCGCCAGGCGGCCGCCGATGCCGCGCAGGCAGGCGCCGATGTCATGGTGGCGGTCCTGGATGGGGCTATCATTGCCTTGGAAATGGGCCGCGGCTCGCTGCTGGAGGGCCAGTGGCACCACGCGACGCGGCAAATCCTTGCCACCTGCCAGCTGCTGCAGGCGCTGCGTGACAATGTGGATGTCCTGGGCGGCGACCCGCTCGCAGCCAATCTCGCCGAGCTGTACGATTACGCCGGCCAGAAAGTGGGCCTTGCAGCCGTCGGCATGTGCCGGGCCCCCCTTGATGAGGTCTGGCATCTGCTCAAGGAGGTGCGGGCCGCCTGGTTTGCCCTGCCCGCGGCAGCCCGTATGAAGCCCGCCAGCGGTTCCGCAACAGCCTTGCAGATCTGGAGCCCCGGTTCATGTTCGATGGTTCAGATACAGTAGTTCTCTACAACGAACTTGCCTACGAGGAAGTTCGCCCGGTCAAGTGGGTCCCGCTGACCGGTTCGGTCGATGCCGCCCAGGCCGCCAGTTTCACTGAACGCAATGTCAGGCTGCTGCAGGCGCTCGCTGCCATCGAGGACCACGGCTTATCCGACAAACCCGATGACTCGACGCCGGACCTGGTGCGGCTGGACTTCAAGATCAACCTGCTGCTGGATCTGGTCGGCCAGCTGCTGGTGGCCAATCGCCCGCAACCGGCGCCGGTGGCCATCCGTTTCAATGCACAGGGCGCCGTGTGGCACTCCGCCGCACCGCTCCCGCAGGTCGGTGGGCAAGGCATCCTCGAGATCCATCTGCGCGATTTTCTGGCCGAGCCGCTGCGGCTGATGGGCACCCTTGCCAAGGTCACCGCGGCAGCCGAAGCCACGGTGCGCTTCGCACCGGTCGGCGACCCGGTCGCCGAACTGCTCGAGCGGCTGATTTTCCGCCATCATCGCCGTCACGTCGCCGGGATCCGCCAGCCGCGCCACGACTGATCTGCTAGGCTGCGAGCCATACGCCGGCGCCACGTCACGCTCCCCACCCGATCAAGTGTGATTGGGGTCACGGCTTGCGCGCGCCGTCCACTCACTGAGCTCAGCGGTTCTTTATATTGGCGCCCAATAGTTGAGAATAAACCATCACCTGCACGGATGCTTTGGGAGATCTGATGGCGGCGCCCGAAATGGCCGTTATCCCGGGATTGCGCCGGGAAGAGGTTCGTGAACCACCAGTGATACCGCGCACCGAAGAGCGCGTGCGGGTTCGGCTGCCGACCGGAACCTCCTTCGCCATCCGCGACGTGATCTGCCTGATCCGCCAGGTCGCCGAACACGATTCGACCGCTCTCATCCTGGGCGAGTCGGGCACGGGCAAGGAAGTCGCCGCACGCGCCATCCACGACCTGAGTCCACGTCGCCAGCGGCCATTTGTTGCCGTCAATTGCGGCGCCATTCCCGCCGAACTGCTGGAATCCGAACTCTTCGGCCACGAAAAAGGCGCTTTCACCGGTGCCGTGGCCACCCGCAAGGGCCGCTTCGAAATCGCCGAGGGTGGCACGCTGTTCCTCGATGAGATCGGTGACATGAGCCCGACGATGCAGGTCAAACTGCTGCGGGTACTGCAGGAGCGAATCTTCGAACGCGTCGGCAACCACGTGCAGGTGCGCTGCAACGTGCGCATCATCGCAGCCACCCATCGCAACCTGGAAGACTCGATCGCGCAGGGCTCGTTTCGCGAAGACCTGTACCACCGGCTCAACGTGTTTCCCATTGAAATGCCGGCGCTGCGCAACCGCATCGAGGATCTGCCACTGCTGGTGCGCGATTTCATCGCCCATAACATGGCCGAGGGCCGTGGCCAGGTACAGTTGTCGCCCCTGTCGTTGGCCGCACTCTCGCTGTATCGATGGACCGGCAATGTCCGCGAGCTCGGCAACCTGATCGAGCGACTTTCGATCATCTGTGCCGGACGGATCGCCCACGTTCGTGACCTGCCGGCCAAGTACCGCCCGTCTGATTGGACCGCGGTCACCGAGCCGGCAAAGATTTCTGCGGCCGAACAGCACTCGCATGTGCCGGTATCGCCTGAATTTCAGTTCGGCGAAGAGACGGCAGAACTGCTCAGCCCCGGCGCGCTGCTCGAAATCCCCGAGTCGACGGGCCAGCACGCGGCGCTGCCGCGTGCCGGCGTGAGTCCGCAAAACACCGATGTTGCGACGCTGCCGCCCGATGGCATCGACCTGCGCGCGCATCTCACGCAGATTGAACGGCGCCTCATCGAGCAGGCACTGGAACGCTCCGGTGGCACCGTCGCCCACGCTGCCCGCCTGCTCGGTCTGCGCCGGACCACCCTGGTCGAGAAGTTGCGCAAGCTTGGACTGGCGAGTGCGGAACTTACGGGTGCCGATCTCGCCACGACCGGATCCGCGACGGAAGATTGACGGAAAGCGGCAAGCCCATGCCGCTGCGTGTGACTGCCATCACGCTTTGATGGCAATTTGCCGCCGGGCACGCCTCTTGCACCACACCCCCCGCAACAGCATTTCTGTTCGGGGTTTGAATGGTCCAGGATTCCACAGACACGGTTTCAAGCAACGCTCGGCGTGCACTTGAACCACAACCGGTAGCCAGCGCCGCATGCTCGCAGCGCCTGCTCGAACTGGCGCGCCGCGTGGCTGCCAGCGACTGCACGGTGCTCATCGTGGGCGAGTCCGGCACCGGCAAGGAAGTGCTGGCGCGCTTCGTACACCGTTTTTCCGCACGCAGCAGCGGGCCGTTTGTGGCGGTGAACTGCGCGGCGATCCCGGAGAACATGCTCGAGGCCATTCTGTTCGGCTACGAGCGCGGCGCTTTCACCGGCGCGCACGCGGCTCATCCCGGAAAGTTTGAACAGGCGCAGGGTGGCACCCTGCTGCTGGATGAAATCACTGAAATGCCGCTCAGCCTGCAGGCGAAGCTGCTGCGGGTCCTGCAGGAGCGCGAGGTTGAACGCCTTGGCGGCCGTACCCCGATACCGCTTGAGATGCGGGTGCTGGCCACCACCAATCGGCGGCTGCGCGAGGAAGTCGCTGCCGGCCGTTTCCGCGAGGATCTCTACTATCGTTTGAACGTATTTCCGCTGGGGCTCGCGCCCCTGCGCGAGCGGCGCGATGACATCCTGCCGCTCGCCATGCAGCTGTTGGGATCGCGCTCGCGGCTCGGCGAACTGATTCCGGCCCTCGGCGCCGATGCCGCGCAGCTGCTGCTCACCTACTCCTGGCCCGGCAATGTCCGCGAACTCGACAATCTGCTGCAGCGGGCCCTGATCCTGGTCAATGGCCCGGTCATCGGACCGGAGCACATTCAATTTGAACCGGCGCCGGATATTCGGGCGGCCGCCCCAGTCGCCCCGCCCATCCGCGCCGCCACGGCGCTCGCCAGCGCGGCAACGTCCCCGGCCGAACCCGGCATTGAACCCCGCGCGAACGGCGCGGGTGATACCGGCGGTTCGCTGGCCGACTCGCTCGGACAGGTCGAACGCAATGTGATTCTCGATGCCCTGCGCAACGGCAGCAGCACGCGCCGCGAGATTGCCGAACGTCTTGGCATCTCGCCAAGAACCCTGCGCTACAAACTTGCCCGACTGCGTGCAGCGGGTATTGATGTTCCCGCGGTTTGAGCGGCGGAGCCCACCATGAGCCAACTACAGATCGACCAGGTCCTCTCCCAGATCCGCAGCCTCGCTGCGCAGGCCCAGTCCCCGGGCATCAGACCCGCCGCTCTCACCAACGATGCCGCGGCGGCATCCGGCACGGCGCCAGCCTCCGGCGCCGGGGGCAACTTCGCGACGCTGATGCGCAGCAGTCTTGAGCAGGCCAACCAGACCGAGCTGCGCGCCAATGATGTCGCCGACAAATTCGAACGCGGCGTGCCGGGAGTGGACCTGCCGACGGTCATGCTCGAGGCGAACAAGGCCAATCTGACCTTTCGCGCCGTGACCGAGGTACGCAACCGGCTGATCAGTGCGTACACGGACATCATGAACATGCAGATGTAACGAGAACCGACTGGCGATCATGTCCAATAAAACAAAGCTTTCCCGGAGTTCACAGTGAGTACGGCGACGAATGCCGAAGTGATTTACCCGCGCTGGACCGCAGGGCTGCGCCCGATCCTGCTGCTGGTGGGCATTGCCGCTGCGGTTGCGGCGGGTGTGGCCGTGGTGCTGTGGTCGCGTGGTCCCACGTACAGCATGCTCTATGCAAGCGTGGCGACCGAGGATCAGGCACAGATTACCCAGGCGCTCGATGCGGCCACGATCCCCTACCGGCTCGACGCCGGGTCCAACGCGCTCATGGTGCCATCGGAGCGCCTGAGCGAGGCGCGCCTGAAGCTCGCCGGGCAGGGACTGCCGGACAGCGACAATGGCTTCGCCATGATGACCAAGGATGCGGGCCTGGGTGTCAGTCAATTCGTGGAGAACGCCCGCTACCAGCACGCCATGGAAACCGAGCTCGCACACACCATTGCGAGCCTGCGTCCCATTGACGGTGCCCGCGTGCATCTGGCCGTTCCGCGCCAATCCGCTTTCGTTCGCGATCAGCGTGATGGCAGCGCTTCCGTATTCGTTCAGTTGAAGGCAGGGCGGCGGCTTGAGCAGGAGCAGGTGCAGGCCATCGTCAACCTGGTCGCCTCGAGTGTGCCGGACCTGCATTCCAACCAGGTCACGGTGATCGACCAGCAAGGACACCTGCTGACGACACCGCAGGGCAGCGATGACTCCTCACTGCGCGAGGAGCGCTTCCAGGTCGTGCAGCGCATGGAGGATGACTACGAACAGCGCATCGAGTCCATCGTCACACCCATCGTCGGCGTCGGTCGCGTGCGTGCCCAGGTCGTGGCACAGGTGGACAGCTCGACCACCGAACAGGCCAGCGAGAACTACACACCCGGCAGCCAGATCATCCGCAGCGAACAGCAGTCCCTGACCAGCAGCCGCGATGGCTCGCAAAGCGGCGGCGTGCCCGGGGCACTGAGCAATCAGCCGCCGGCCAGCGGCGTTGCACAGCCACCGCCGCCGAACAAGCCGCCCGCGGCGGCCACGCCCGCCGGCCAGGCGGGGAATCAGGCCACCGCCGATGCAGCCTCGAGTGCTCCCAGCAGCGCTCCGGACAACCTCGCAACGCAGAGCACCAAGAACTATGAGATTGACCGCACCGTAGCCTATACCCGCCAACCCGCCGGCCAGTTGAAGCGGCTCACCGTTGCAGTGGTAGTCGATGACATGCCCGTGATCGGCAAGGATGGCAAGCCCGCCACCGGCCGGCCACTGACGGATGCCGAGCTGACACACATCACCACCTTGGTGAAGGATGCGGTCGGCTTTGACCAGGCACGCGGTGACAGCGTCAATGTGGTCAATGCCTCCTTCCGCAGCGAACCGGCGCCTCCCGACGCCGCGCTTGAAAAAGTGCCGTTGTGGGAAACTCCGCTGTTCCGTGACATGGCGAAACTCGGCGCCGGCGTGATCGTGCTGCTGGTGCTGTCGCTGGCGGTGCTGCGGCCCATGATCAAGGCCCTGATGCCCACGGCGCAGACCCGCGGCCTGCTGACCGCCTCAGGCGATACGGTCGCGATCAGCAACGCGGGTGGAACGGCTGCGTTAGCCGGCGGCGCGCAACCGCAAGGGTATGTGGGCGATGCAGCCGGCGGCGGTCATGCGGCAGCGCCCGCGCCGGCCGTTCCCTATGACCAACAGATCACCAACGCCCGCGCGCTGGTGAACCAGGATCCGAAGCGCGTCGCGCAGGTGGTCCGCAACTGGGTGTCGGTCGATGAATGATGAAGTCGCCAAGGATGACCGCAACGGCACCGAGCGTGCCGCGATCCTGCTGCTCACCCTCGGCGAACACGAGGCCGCCCAGGTGCTCAAGCACATGGGCGCACGCGAAGTGCAGAAAATCGGCGCCGCCATGGCGCAGCTGCAGAATGTGTCACGTGAGGAGGTAAGCGGCGTGTTATCCGAATTCTCCAATGGCGTTGCTCGCCAGACCTCAGTGGGCGTTGGCGTGGATGAGTTCCTGCGCAATGTCATGACCAATGCGCTGGGTGAGGAAAAAGCCGCCAACGTCATTGAACGCATCAACGTCGGCCTGCCCAACAAGGGCCTGGAGACACTGAAGTGGATGGACTCGCGCAGCGTGGCGGAAGTCATCCATAACGAGCATCCACAGATCATTGCCATTGTGCTGGCGTACCTGGAGCCGGACATGGCTGCGGATGTGATGCGCCAGCTGCCGGCCAACCTGCATGCGGATGTGATGATGCGCATCGCGACTTTGGACGGCGTGCAACCGGCAGCCCTCTCGGAGCTCGATGAAGTCATTGAAAAGAGCTTCGCCAGCACCTCCAGCCGCACTTCCGAGCTCGGTGGCGAAAAGGCGGCTGCCAATATCATCAATGCGCTCGAACCCTCCATCGAGTCCAGCGTGATGGAGCACATCACCAACGCCGACTCGGCACTCGGTGCCCGGATCCAGGACCTGGTGTTCGTGTTCGACAACCTCATCGATGTCGATGACCGGGGTCTGCAGGAAATCCTGCGCCAGGTGCAGGGTGATCAGTTGCTCCTGGCGCTGAAGGGCTGCGATGAGCCCCTCAAGCAGAAGATCTTCAAGAACATGTCGCAGCGCGCGGCCGAAATGCTGCGCGACGATCTCGAAGCGAAGGGCCCGGTACGCCTCGCCTACGTGGAAGCCGCCCAGAAGGAAATCCTGGCGGTGGCGCGCAAGCTGGCCGAGGAAGGCACCATCGCGCTGGGTGGCAAGGGAGAAACGTTTGTCTGATAGCACCCGTGGCCGCACCTCCGTGGCCGAGCTTTGGTCATTGCCCCATGTCGACGGTCCGATCGTGGGCTTGCGCCGCGATGGCCCCTCGCGCGGCCGTGATGCCGAAGCCACACGTGCCAATGAAGGCGCTCGCCAGGCGGAAATGGACCGCGGCTACCAGGCCGGACTCAGCGCGGGCCGCGCCGAACTGCAAAAAAGCAACGACGCGCTGGCTGCGCAGGTGGCACGCCTGGACGGCATCCTCAACCAGCTGTCGCGGCCGCTGGCGATTCTGGAGGCTGAAGTCGAACAGCAGCTGGTGCTGCTGGCGCTGGCGGTGGGCAAACAGCTCGCACGCCGCGAGTTGAAAGCCGACCCGGGACAGATCGCCGCGTTGATTCGCGAGGCCGTGGGCAGGCTGCCCGCGGCAGCGCGCGATGTGCGCGTGCACCTGCATCCGGAGGATGCGGCGGCGATCGCGGAGCGGCTCGCAAGCGCCGGCCGGGAGCGCGCCTGGACCGTGGTCGAGGATCCGACCCTGACCCGTGGCGGCTGCCTGGTGCGCTCGGAGAATTCACAGATCGACGCCCGGGTTGAGAGTCGCGTCAACGCCATGGTCAGCAGCATGCTGGGGGAGGAACGCGCCAGCGCGCGTTTGGCAGATGAGGCCGACGCGGACCCACAGGTTGGCGAATCATGAGTGCAGCCCAGGCCGCGGCCGGCGCGAGCGGACTGCGCGACTCACTGGCCCGTTGCGTGCGCCAGGTCGAGCGCCTCGCGCCGCCGCCGGTGCAAGGCAGCCTCACACGCATGGTGGGCCTGGCGCTCGAAGCGGTAGGTTGCCAGGCCTCCATCGGCGACAGCTGCGACGTCATGACGACTGACGGGGCCACCATCGAAGCCGAAGTGGTCGGCTTTTCCGGCGAGCGCCTCTACCTGATGCCAACCGGCGATCCGCATGGCCTGGGGCCCAATGCGCGGGTGGTGCCACGGCAGCGTGCGGGCACGGTACCGGTCGGGCCGCAGTTGCTGGGTCGCATCATCGATGGGGCCGCCCAGCCGCTCGATGGGCTTGGGCCGCTGAATTGTGAGGACACGGTGCGTCTGACCGGCGTGCCGATGAATCCGCTCGGGCGTCAGCCCATCTCGCAGGCACTGGATGTCGGCGTACGCACCATCAACAGCCTGCTCACCGTGGGACGCGGCCAGCGCATCGGCCTGTTCGCCGGCAGCGGTGTGGGCAAGAGCGTGCTGCTGGGCATGATGTCCCGCTACACCAGCGCCGATGTGATCGTCGTCGGCCTGATCGGCGAACGCGGCCGGGAAGTGAAGGAATTCGTCGACCGAATCCTCGGACCCGAGGACCGGCAGCGCGCCGTGGTGGTGGCTGCGCCCGCGGACACACCGCCGCTGATGCGCCTGCACGGTGCCTGGCTGGCCACGGCGGTGGCCGAGTACTTCAGGGATCGTGGCAAGAGCGTGCTGCTGATCATGGATTCTCTGACCCGATTCGCACAGGCACAGCGCGAGATCGGCCTGGCCATCGGCGAAGCCCCGGCGACCAAGGGCTATCCGCCCTCGGTGTTCGCGCGGCTGCCGCAGCTGTGTGAGCGCGCCGGCAACGGCCTGCAGGGCAGCGGCTCGATCACGGCGTTCTATACGGTACTCGCCGAGGGCGATGACCAGAACGATCCGATTGTCGATGCCGCGCGCGCCATTCTCGATGGCCACATTGTGCTGTCGCGCCGGATCGCCGAAGGGGGTCGCTATCCGGCGATCGACGTGGAAGCCTCGGTGAGCCGCGCCATGCACGAAATCGTGCCGCCCGAACACTACGAGCTGGCGCGCCGCTTCCGGCAGCAGCTGGCGACCTATGAACAGAATCGGGACCTGATTGCCATCGGCGCCTACCAACGCGGCAGCGACCCGCGGATTGATGCCGCGATCGCCGTTTGGCCCAGGCTTGAGCGCTTCCTGCAGCAGGACATGCGCACCCGCGTGGATTTCGATGAGAGCCTCACGGGGCTGCAAGGCGTGATGGCGGACAGTCCCGCACCAGCTGGTGTGTCGTGAATGAGTAACTCAAGATGAGTGCAAAAAGACTGAAAGTGGTTCAGCGCGTCACCGACGAAAAGGAGCGTCAGCATGCGAAGCGGCTGGCGCAAAGTTGCAGCCGCGTTGAGCAGTGCGAGGCGAAGCTCAAGGAACTGCAGGGCTATCATGCAGGCTATCTGCGCGATTTCGGGGTGCGCGCGGCCACGGGAATCGGCGGGGCCGGCATCCGGGAATTCCAGGCGTTCCTGGCCAAGATCGCCGAGGCGGTCCGCCAACAGGAAGAGCTGCTGCGCAAGGCCCGCTCGGAGAGCGAATCAGAACGAACCATCTGGCGCGGCGCGGCGCAGCGCTCGCAGATCATGGACAAGGTCATGGAACGTCACTCGGCCAGTGAAACCAAGGCCCGGGACCAGCGCGATCAGCGCGAGTCCGATGAGCGCGGCCAACGTCAAGCAAATGGGAGGCTCGACTCGAGTGGGAATTAACAGCAATGCGATCAGCGCGGGCAGTTCGGAAAGCACGCCGGCGAGTTTTCAGCCTCGCGCAGCGGCCGCCTCCCCTGGCAATGCGGCTGACAACACGAGCTCCAGCGGCGCGGCGAGCCAGGCCAGCGATGCCGGTTCGGGCAACGGCAGTGGCTCGGCTCCGGGGAGCGGCGCTGCCGGTGGCAACGGCCAGTCGGGCAGCGGCACCGGCAGCACGTCCCTGGCCCAGAAGACCACCACAGCGTCGGCGCAGACGCGGGGCAACCCGCGCCCGGGTGCCCGAGCCAACGCTGCGGCCTCAGCCAGCACGGCCACCGCCGCAGAGGCGCCGGATACGCAAGCGGATCCCGGCACTGACTTTGGCAGCGTCATGGCCACGGCGCTCGGGCACAGCGCCGCCAGTGCCGCGACCCCAGCCGCGCCGGCCACGCCGGCCCACGATAGCGGCACCACGAGCGCCGCAGCGCCTGCACAGACGGCGGTCCCTGCCGCCCCCGATAATGCGATCGCCTGGATCGCTCAGGTGCTCATGCCGACTGCGACACCGGCACTCGCGCCGGCTTCCGAACCGTCCGCTGCGGATGCGGACAGTGCCGGCGGTCCTCTCGCCGCAAATGCCGCGGGCGCCGGGCAGTCGGCCTCAGCCGCGCTCAATGCGAGCCTGGCGCGTTTCAATGCGGCCGCCTTGGCGCAGGCGCCGACGACGCAGGCGAACGACACTCAAATGGCGGCAGCGAACCTCGCCGCGGCCACGACCTCCGGTGATATCACCACGCTCGCGGACCTACAGAAACTCATTTCGGGAATGACGGGCGCCAATGCGCCCGGGACCGACAACGACTCCGAGGCGGACGCGGCGACGCCCACGACGCATACTGCCGCCACAAGTGACAGCAGTGAGGCGACGCAGGCAGCCGCGGCGCTGCAGGCCGCCGCGCTGACGCGCTCAGGCAGCGGCGTCGGCAGCGCCACACTCACCATCCAGGCGCCCGTCGGTTCGGCGGCCTTTGCGGATGAGGTCGGCGCCCGGGTCGCCGGTCTTGGCCAGGCCGGGATCACTCAGGCCCAGCTGCAGATGAACCCCGCCGATCTGGGCCCCGTGCAGGTGCATATCACCCTGCAGGCGGGCCAGGCCAGCGTCTGGTTCGGCGCCACGCACGCGGACACCCGGGCGGCACTGGAACAGTCCCTGCCGCGACTGCGGGAACTGTTCGCGGGCGCCGGCATGCCACTGAGTGACTCGGGCGTCTTTCGCGAACCGCCGCAACAGCAGCCGGCACAGTCTCTACCCACCTCAAGCAGCACCGGCATCCCCGGCAGCGACAGCGTGATCGCCCCGACTGTGACGCAGGTCGCAAACATCCGGCTCGCGCTGCTGGACACCTACGCCTGACCGTTTCGACGGCGCCGCGCCGGAATTCTGGCGCGGCGCTTTGATTGAGACACTGTTCTCACTCCTGTTTGATGCGCAAATCCCTTAATTCATAGGGACTTATGCATACCCTGACCCGCATGGCACATCCGTTGCAGTACCTAGCTCGAGAGATTCCCGTGTCCTCGATGTGCAGGTACTTCAAACAATGGCCGCTACCCCGTCCGCTCCCGCCGCCGCCGCCGCCGCCGCCGCTCCGGTCACGGCCGCTCCCGCCCGCAAGAAGCCCTGGCTGCTGATTGGCATTGCCGGCGCCGTGCTGCTGGTTTGCGGCGGCACCGGGGCATGGCTGCTGCTGGCGCACAACGCGCACAAGACAACCGCTGCCGCAGCCCCTCCGCCACCCTCCGGGCCGCCCTTGTATGTGCCCCTGGATCCGCCCTTCGTGGCCAATTTCCAGGGCGACCAGCAGGTGCGCTTCCTGCAGATCACCGCGCAGATCATGACCCATGACCCGAAGACGGTCGAAGCACTCAAGGCCTCCGATCCCATCATCCGCAATGACCTGCTGATGCTGTTCAGCAACCAGAAGGCCACCGATCTTGCGACCAACGAAGGCAAGGAAAAGCTGCGCGCCGCCGCTCTCGCCGCCGTGCGCAAGGTCCTCAGCGCCAATGACGGCAAGCCTGAAAAAGTCGACACCGTGCTCTTCACCACCTTCGTGATGCAGTAAGAACCAAAGGGATTGCCATTGTGACCGTCGACGGCGCCGAAAAGATCCTCAATCAGGACGAAGTTGACGCGCTGATCAACGGAATCGACGTGGGTGCCGTGAGCACGGAGCCCGCGGGAGCCCCGGGCGAGGTGCGCAACTACGACTTCATAAACGACCTGCATGTCGCGCGCGGCCGGATGCCGGCGCTCGAAATGATCAATGAACGCTTCGCGCGGCTGTTCCACCAGACGCTATATAACCTGCTGCGCCGCAGCCCCGAGATCTCGGTGTCGCAGGTGACCATGAAGAAGTTCAACGACTATGTGAATACCCTGCACATGCCGACGAACCTGAACGTCGTGCGCATCAACCCGCTGCGCGGCCTGGCGTTGGTGGTCATGGACCCGAAGCTGGTGTTCACCGCCGTCGATAACCTGTTCGGCGGCGTGGGCCGCCACGCCAAGGTCGAAGGGCGCGACTTCACGGCGACCGAGCAACGCATCATCCAGCTGTTGCTGCGCCACGCCTTCAGCAACCTGAAGGAAGCCTGGTCCAAACTGCTGGTGTTGGATTTCGAGCACGTCCATTCGGAAATCAATCCGCACTTCGCGAAGATCGTGAATCCGACCGAGATCGTCGTGATCTCAAGTTTCCGCATCGAACTGCACGGCGGTGGCGGCGACCTGCATGTCACCATGCCCTATTCGATGCTCGAGCCACTGCGCGAACTGCTGGATACCGGCGGCACCGCCGACTCGACCGAGCGCGACGGTCGCTGGAGCAGCGCGTTGCGCGATGAAGTCGATGACGCCGAGATCGAACTCAATGCCGTGCTCGGTGAGTCGACGGTGACGCTTGCCGACCTGCTGAATCTGAAGTCCGGCGATGTGATTCCCTGCGACTTCAACGGCTCCATCACCCTGAACGCCGAGTGCGTACCGCTATTCCGCGGCAACTTCGGCATCTCCCGCGGCCAGCAGGCCATCAAGATCAACGAGCGCCTGACCCGCCCGAAGGCGGGGGTCACGGCCAATACCCTCCTGAAGAGGTCTTAGAGGAAGCACCCATGGCAGCGCAAGCAGAAGCACAGACCGCCGAGTTCGGAAACCTGCAGCCCGACTCGGTCCCGGACGCCAAGAGCGACATCAACATGGACGTGATCCTGGACGTGCCAGTCACGCTGTCCATGGAAGTCGGTCGCACCCGCGTTCCGATCCGCAATCTCCTGCAACTCAACCAAGGCTCGGTCGTCGAGCTCGAGCGGGTCGCCGGCGAGCCGCTCGACGTGTTCGTGAATGGCACCCTCATCGCACACGGCGAGGTGGTCGTGGTAAATGAAAAATTCGGCATCCGGCTGACCGATGTCATCAGCCCGGCTGAGCGCATTCGCAAGCTGCGTTGAGTGCACCTTCGCCAATGACCAGCAACTCCGACAGCGCCAGCACCACCGCCCACACCGGCGCGGCTGCCCACGTCTTCGCGGCCCCCGGGGCCGTCTCCAGTGTCCCGGTATCCGGTGTCGCAGGCGTCGGCCAGGTCACTGTCGCGCTGTGCATCGTGCTCGGCGCCATTTTCCTGTGCGCCTGGCTCACGCGGCGCATGCGCAATCTGGGCGGCAACCGCTTTGGTGCGGTGAGTGTCGTCGCGGATGTGCGTCTGGGACCCAAGGAACGGGCCGTGCTGCTGCAGGTGGGCACGACCCAGCTGCTGGTCGGCGTGGCGCCCGGGCGGATCAGTGCGTTGCATGTACTCGCCGAGCCATTGGCCCCGCCCGCCCCGGCCGCCGCGACGCTCGGTGGCCCCTCATTCAAGGCGCTGCTGCGACGGAGTCTGGGCAAGTGATGCCGCGATCACGCAAACTGCGGGCCCTGCTGCCGGCCGTCGTGGCGCTGATCGCCGTCGCCGCGCCGCATGTGTGCGCGGCCGATATCGGCCTCCCCGCCCTGACGGTCCAGGGCGGTGCCGGCGGTGGCCAGACCTACACCCTGACGCTGCAGGTACTGGTGCTGATGACGGCACTGTCGCTGCTGCCGGCCATTTTGCTGATGATGACGGCGTTCACCCGCATCGTCATCGTGCTGGGTCTGCTGCGCCAGGCGATCGGCGCCGGCCAGACACCGCCGAACCAGGTGCTGATCGGTCTGTCGCTGTTCCTCACGCTGTTCGTGATGGCGCCGGTGGTCGATCGCATCAATGAGCAGGCCGTGAAACCCTACATGGCCGGCACCATCGACTCGACCACCGCCTTGACGAATGCGCTGGGCCCGCTGAAGACCTTCATGCTGCACCAGACCCGGGAAGGCGACATCGCCACTTTCGTGCGCATTTCCGGGGGCAAGGGCTTCGCGACTCCGGAGGATGTGCCGCTGAGCCTGCTGGTTCCGGCGTTCGTGACCAGCGAGCTGAAGACCTCCTTCATGATCGGCTTCCTGATCTTCATCCCCTTCGTGATCATCGATCTGGTGGTGGCGAGCGTCCTGATGTCGATGGGCATGATGATGGTCTCACCGGTACTGATTTCGCTGCCTTTCAAACTCATGCTCTTCGTGCTGGTCGACGGCTGGTCGCTGGTCATGGGAACGCTGGCCTCGAGTTTCTACACATGACACCCGAAACGGTCATGACCATTGCCGAACGCGCACTCGTGATCACCCTGATGCTCGCGGCCCCAATGCTGCTGGCGGCGCTGGTGACTGGCCTGGTGATCGGCGCCTTCCAGGCGGCGACCCAGATCAATGAGATGACATTGTCATTCATCCCGAAGCTGGCGGCGATCGCCGCCACGCTGGTGCTGGCGGGACCGTGGATGATCAAGGTGTTCGTCAGCTATACGCACGAACTGTTCACGAGCATCCCCGGTCTGGTCAACTGACGAGTCCATGGGATGATTACGCTCACCACCGGACAACTGGAAACCTGGCTCGGCCAGGTGCTGTGGCCATTCATAAGGGTGGGATCCTGCCTGATGGTGGCACCGGTGTTCTCCGGCCAGGCCGTGCCGACGCGCATCCGCATCGTGCTGGCTGGAGCCATCGCGATGATCCTGGCGCCAACGATTTCGATCCCGCCGCAGTTGCAGGCCTTCTCGATCGAAGGCCTGGCGGTGACCGCGCAGCAGGTCGTCATCGGCATTGCGCTGGGCTTTTGCCTGCAGGTGGTGTTTGACGCCATCACCCTGGGCGGACAACTCATCTCCAACAGCATGGGGTTGTCCTTCGCGCTCACGGTCGATCCGGTGCGTGGCACCGGGACGACGGCGCTGGGCGAGCTGTACACCATTTTCGTCACCCTGGTTTTTCTGGCCCTCGACGGCCACCTGCGCCTGATCGAGGTGCTGGCCGACGGCTTTCGCACCCTGCCCATCGGCAGTTCGGCATTCGGCACCGCGGATCTGTGGCAGATCGTGACCTGGGGCGGCACGCTTTTCAGTGGCGCCTTGTCGATCGCACTGCCCGGCATCACCGCACTGCTGATCGTGAATCTGGCATTCGGCATGGTCAGTCGCGCCGCGCCGGCGCTGAACCTGATGGCCGTCGGCTTCCCCGTGATCCTGATCTGCGGCCTGCTGGTGCTCGTCGTGAGCGCGCCGCAGCTGCTGTCCGGATTTGAGCGCCTCCTGGGCCAGTCCTTCATGATGCTGCAATCCCTCTCCGGTGCGCGGATCTGACCATGGCAGAGAATGAAAACGGTCAGGACCGTACCGAACTACCCACTCAGAAGCGCCTCGATGAGGCGCGCAAGAGTGGCCAGGTTCCCCGCTCCCGTGAGCTGACGACTGCGGCGGTCGTGCTGGTCGCCGGCATTGGCCTGCGTTATTCGGGAGCCGGCATGGCGGCGGGCTTCGCCTCGTTGATGAAGTCCGGACTGACCCTGTCGCGCGAGCAGGCCTTGGATGAGAATCTCCTGCTGCCGAATCTGGTGGCATTGGGGTGGCAGGGCCTGATGGTGACCGGCCCGATCTTCGGGCTGACGCTGGCGGCCGCGCTGTTGAGTCCACTGGCCATCGGCGGCTGGAATATGAGTTTCACGGCGCTCGTTCCCAACTTCGCACGGCTCAATCCGGTTGCCGGCCTGCAGCGGCTGTTTTCCCTGCGCGGCGTCGCCGAACTGGTCAAGGCTTATGCGAAGTTCCTGCTGATCGGCGTGATCGCCGTCGTTTTTCTGCGTGGCAGGACCGCCGAGCTGCTGAGCCTGGGCAATGAGCCTTTGAACGTGGCCATTGCGCACGCGGTCAATATCACGGGTAGCGCCCTTTTGGCGCTGTCCGCGTCGCTGGCGATCATCGCCGCCATCGATGTGCCGCTGACGTTGCGCCAATACATGAAGCAGCTGCGCATGTCGCGCCAGGAAGTGCGCCAGGAGCACCGCGAAAGTGACGGCTCTCCGGAGATCAAGGGCCGCATCCGCCGCCTGCAGCAGGACCTGGCGCGGCGCCGCATGCTGCAGGAAGTGCCCAAGGCCGATGTCGTCATCACCAACCCGACGCACTACTCGGTGGCGCTGCGCTACGATGAGAAGCGCATGCGCGCACCCATCGTCGTTGCCAAGGGCGTCGACGAAGTTGCGGCCAACATCCGCAAGATCGCGCAAGAAAACCAGGTTCCGGTATTCGAAGCCCCGCCGCTGGCGCGCGTGCTGTTCCGCGACGTGGACCTGAACGCCGAAGTGCCCGCCTCGTTGTACGTGGCCGTCGCCCAGGTACTCACCTATGTACTGCAGCTGCGCCGCCCGGTTACCCACGGCGCTGCGCGGCCCGTCCGGCCCGTGATCGATCCGACGATCGAGCAAAGCAGGCACTGATCCATGGCTGACGCGGCACCATCGAAAGATCTCACCATGCGCGACCTGCTGCGCGTCGGCGTCGGCGTGCCCGTGGGCGTGCTCGCGGTGCTGGCCATGGTCGTGTTGCCGCTGCCGCCCTTCGCGCTCGATGTGCTCTTCACCTTCAATATCGCGCTGTCCATCGTGATCGTGATGGCTGTCTTCCAGGTCGCACGGCCCATTGAATTTGGCGTGTTTCCGACCGTGCTGCTGCTGGCCACGTTGTTGCGCCTCGCCCTGAACGTCGCCTCCACCCGCGTCGTGCTGCTGCACGGCCATCTGGGGCCATCGGCCGCGGGACGTGTCATCCAGGCATTCGGCGAGTTCGTGATCGGCGGCAACTTCGCCGTCGGCGTGGTGGTGTTCATCATCCTGACGATCATCAACTTCGTGGTGGTGACGAAGGGTTCAGGCCGCATCTCCGAAGTGAGCGCGCGATTCACCCTGGATGCCATGCCCGGCAAGCAGATGGCGATCGATGCGGACTTGAACGCGGGGCTGATCACCCAGGACGAAGCGCGCCTGCGCCGCATCGAAGTTCGCGCCGAAGCAGATTTTTACGGCTCGATGGATGGTGCCAGCAAATTCGTGCGCGGCGACGCCGTCGCCGGCATCATGATCCTGGTGATCAATATCCTGGGCGGCCTGGCGATCGGCACGATCGGCCATGGTCTGGGGTTCGCCGACGCAGCGCGCACCTATACGCTGCTCACCATCGGCGACGGCCTGGTCACGCAGATCCCGGCACTGCTGCTTTCCACCGCGGTGGCCATCATCGTCACCCGCATGTCCGGCAAACAGGATATGGGCGGGGAGCTCAAGCGCCAGCTGTTTGGCCAGCCGCGCGCCCTCGGCGTGGCGGCCGGACTGCTCGGCGCCATCGGCCTGGTTCCCGGGATGCCCAATATCGCCTTCCTGACCATGGCCGCGCTGTGCGGCGGCGGCGCCTATGCCGTTCGCAAACGTATTCAAACTGCGGCCGCCAAGCCGGTCGCGCCTGCGCCTGCGCCGGCCGCACCCGAGAACAAGGAACTGTCGTGGGACGACGTGCGGCCGGTGGACATCCTGGGTCTGGAAGTCGGCTACCGGCTGGTGCCCCTGGTCAACAAGACCCAAAACGGGGATCTGCTGGGTCGCATCCGCGGCGTGCGCCGCAAGCTCTCGCAGGAGCTCGGCTTCCTGGTTCCGGCCGTCCATATCCGTGACAACCTGGATCTCGCGCCGAACACCTACCGCATCAACCTGGGTGGTGTACCGGTGGGTGAGAGCATCATTTATCCGGAGCGCGACATGGCCATCAATCCGGGCCGTGTCTTCGGCCAGGTAAAGGGCATCGCCACTCGCGATCCGGCGTTCGGCATGGAAGCGCTGTGGATTGAACCGGGCGACCGGGATCACGCCCAGAGCATGGGTTACACCGTGGTCGACGCCGGAACGGTGATCGCGACCCATCTCAGTCACATCATCCAGTCGCACGCCCACGAACTGCTGGGCCACGAGGAGGTCAGCCAGCTGCTGGCCAACGTCGCCAAGGCGGCCCCGAAGCTGGTCGAGGATCTGGTGCCGCGGGTGCTGCCGATGGCGGTGCTGGTGCGCGTCCTGCAGTCCCTGCTGGCCGAACGGGTGCCACTGCGCAATATGCGCGCGATCGTCGAAACCCTGGCCGAACAGGCCCCCCGCTCCCAGGATCCGGCCGTGCTGCAGGCGGCAGTGCGTGTCGCGCTGGGTCGGCAAATTGTGCAGGACATCGCAGGAATGGCAGGCGACCTGCCCGTGATGACGCTGGATCCGGAATTGGAACGATTACTGCAAGGTTCCATCGGAAGCGCCAATTCACCGGCGACCGGACTGGAACCGAGCCTGGCGGAGCGCTTGCAGAGCCGCCTGGCCGAAAGCGCGCAGCGGCAGGAACTCCTGGGGGAACCGGCGGTGCTGCTGGTGCCGCCGCCACTGCGACAGACGCTGGCGCGGTTCATTCGAGCCAGCGTCCCGAACATGCATGTTCTGGCCTGGAGCGAGATCCCGGACAACCGCAAGGTGCGTCTGGTGTCCGCGGTCGGTCGATGACGAGTTAGCACGAGGCAGTTGGAGAAGTTCAGATGAAGATCACACGCCACACAGGACCGGACATCAAACACGCGCTGCGTGCGGTCCGTGACAGCCTGGGTGCCAACGCGGTCATTCTGGCCACCCGGCGCACTGCCAATGGGGTGGAGATCACCGCTGCCATGGACTTCGACTCTGACAATGTGCAGGACTCAACGGCGCTGGTGGTCCCGAGTCCCGTCGCGGCCGCCCCGCCCGCCCCCGTTACTCCACCAGCCGCGCCCGCCGCACCGACCGTTCCATCACTGCAGCCGCGCCAGCCGGCCCTGCAAATTCCGCCCATCATGGTGCCGGCGCCCACCTTGGCCGTACGCGCGGAGCCGATGCAGTTTTCCCCCGCCACGCCCGGCGCCAGAGCGGCCGTGGAGACTTCCCCCCCGCCGCGCTCGGTCGAAGAGCCGGTCTCAAGCTCCATTTCCAGCGCCGTCGCGGCCGCCTGGTCCGCGCCCGTGGCAACCGAGACGCCGGCCGGTACCTATGTCGTGCCAACGCTGGATGCGGCCAGCGACGTAATGACCTCGGAATTGAAGACGCTGCGGCGCATGCTTGAGACACAGCTGGCACAGCTGGCCTGGAAGGATCTGACGCGGCGTGCACCGCTGCACACCGAAATGCTGCGCGAACTGACCGAGATCGGCATCGAGCAGGGACTGGCGGGCGAGATCGTCGCCGGCCTACCCAAGCTGTGCGAAGCCAACGTCGCGCGCCGCTATCTGGGCGCGACGCTCAGTCAGCGCATACCGGTCATGGGTGATCAATGGCTCGAGAATGGCAGCCGCATTGCACTGGTAGGACCGACCGGCGTGGGCAAGACCACGGTACTGGCCAAGCTTGCCGTACGTTGGGTGCTGCGCCATGGTTCGCGCGACCTGGCGCTGATCGCCGGCGACTCGGTGCGCATCGGCGCCCAGGATCAGGTCCGCGCGCTGGGACAGCTGCTGGGCGTCCCGGTTTTTGCAATGGACGGTCTGGATGAACTTCCCGGTGTGCTCGCGCGCCTCGGCCGATTTCGCATGGTGCTGCTGGATACCCCGGGAGCCGGTCAACGCGACGCCAGCCTGGCACAACGGTTGTTGCAGCTGTCCCGAGCCGGGGGCGACTTGCAGTCGACGCTGGTGCTGGCCGCCAGTACCCAGGCCGGAGCGCTCGAGGAAGTCGTGCGCCGCTTCGCGCCGGCCCGCCCGACCAGCTGTGTGCTGACCAAAGTGGACGAGGCCGTGACATTGGGCGGGATGCTCTCGGTGCTGATACGCGCCCGCCTGCCCATCGCCTACGTCAGCGACGGACAGCGGGTGCCGGAGGATCTGCGGCCGGCGCGCGCCGAGGAACTGATTGCCACCGCAGTGCAACTGGCCCAGACCAATGGCGCGGCCGCCGATGAAGATTTGTTGAAGCGCCGGTTTGGAGATGTCGCACATGCGCTCGCATGAAGGGAACCTGATGGATCGCTCAAAGCTCGATGGTCTGGCCCGCCCTGTGCAGGTGATCGCGGTCACCGGCGGCAAGGGGGGTGTCGGCAAGACCAGTGTCGCGGTCAACCTGGCTGCCGCGCTCGCCGCGACCGACAAGCGTGTGGTGCTGCTCGACGGCGACCTGGGCCTCGCCAATGTTGACGTGTTCCTGGGACTGTCCCCGCGCTACACCCTGGCCCATGTGCTTAACGGCGAACGCACTCTGGATGAGATCATGGTCACCGCGCCACAGGGCTTCCTGGTGGTCCCGGCCGCCTCCGGAGCTGCGAATCTGGCGAATATGGATGCCCGGGCGCATCTGGGCCTGGTACAGGCTTTCAGCACGCTCGCGACACAGGTCGACGTCCTGATCGTGGATACGGCCGCCGGACTGGGCCATGGTGTGACGCAGTTCTCGCAGGCCGCGCAGCAAGTCGTGGTTACTATCTGTGATGAACCCGCGTCCCTGACCGATGCCTATGCCTTAGTGAAAGTTCTGAGCCGACATCACGGCGTCAGCCGCTTCCGCGTGCTGACCAACATGGTTCGCTCCCCCGGCGGGGGCCGCGACCTGTTTCGTCGCTTTGAACGTGTCACCACCCGCTTCCTTGATGTCGTGCTGGATTTCGTCGGCGAGATTCCCGAGGACGAATATCTGCGACGCGCAGTACGCGCCCAGCGCACGGTAACCGATGCCTATCCCGCCAGTGTCTCGGCGCAGGCGTTCCGCAAGCTCTCCGTCAAGGCCGCGGCCTGGCCCATCCCCGACAGTCCGCGCGGCAACCTTGAATTCTTTGTCGAACGGCTGGTACAGCTGCGGGCGCCGCGGCTGGAGGCGGTTCAATGAGCGCGGTTGGCGCCTACACCCAACAGCGCCGGAGCGCCGATGCCGATCTATTGGTGACGCGCCATGCGGAGCTCGTCAAACGCATTGCCTACCATCTGGCCGGTCGCCTGCCGCCCTCCGTCGAGGTCAATGACCTGATCCAGGCCGGAATGCTCGGTCTGCTGGAGGCTGCCGCCAACTACACGGAGAACCGTGGCGCGAGCTTTGAAACCTTTGCCGGCATCCGCATTCGTGGCGCGATGATTGATGCCCTGCGCAAGCTCGACTGGGCGCCGCGCTCGGTGCATCGCAAAGCCCGCGCGGCCGCAGCGGCCGTGCGTGACATAGAGCGCGAGACCGGTCGGGACGCCAAGGATTCTGAAGTGGCGGCCCGCATGGGTTGCTCACTCGATGACTACTACGCCATCGTGCAGGACGCGGCGAGCTGCCGGCTCACCAGCCTGGACGATCTGACCATCTCCACCGCCGCGGCGGCCGAGACGCTCGACCCCTTCCGTGAAACCGCTGACGAGGGCTTTCGTGGCGCCTTGATCCAGGCAATCGAGCACCTGCCGGAGCGCGAAAAACTGGTGATGTCGCTGTACTACTCTGATGAATTGAACCTCAAGGAAATTGGCGCGGTGCTGAATGTCACCGAGTCGCGGGTGTGCCAGCTGCATGGACAGGCGCTGGTGCGGCTGCGAGCGCGGCTCGCCGCCTGGAAGGACACACAGGAGCCCGCCCGGCTGTAGCCGGGAGGATGTTGCGGTGAAACCCGACATGAAATTCCTGGTGGTCGACGACTTCGCGTCCATGCGGCGCATGGTCAAGAGCGTGCTCAATGAGCTTGGCTACAGCAACGTCACCGAAGCGGACGACGGCAGCACGGCATTCCCGCTGCTGCGTGATGGCAATTTCGATTTTCTGATCACCGACTGGAACATGCCGGGGATGCCGGGACTGGAGCTGCTGAAGGCGGTGCGGGCGGATAAGAAGCTGGCAAAACTGCCGGTATTGATGCTGACTGCCGAAACCAACCGCGAACAGATCATCGCGGCGGCGCAAGCGCGCGTGGATGGCTACGTCATCAAACCCTTCACTGCCGATGTGCTCAAGAAGAAACTGCTCAAGATTCTCGAGGCGGCGGCCAGTGAAGCGGCCACCCAGTAATCATCGACCAGGAGATATGCCACGGACGTATTGAGCGTAATCGGCCTGTTGCTGGCGCTGTGCGCGATTCTGGCGGGAGCCATGCTGAAGGGCGCGGGCCTGATGGCGCTGGTGTCAACCGCCGGGTTCACCGTGGTCGTACTCGGCACGATCGGCGCGATCTGCGTGCAGACCCCGCTGCCGGTCATGCGGCACGCGCTGAAGATCCTGCCCTGGGTGATGCGCCCGCCCGCCCTGCAGCCGGAAATGCTGCTGAAAAAGATGCTCGACTGGAGCAATACCGTGCGCCGGCAGGGACTGCTGGCCCTCGAGCCGGCGATGCGTCGCGAACGTGATCCATTCGTGCGCAAGGCCCTGCAGCTGGTCGTGGACGGCAGCGAACCGGAAGCCATTCGCGGCGCGATGGAAGTGGAACTGAGCACACGCGAACACGCCGATACGCTCGGCGCACGCGTATTTGAGGGCATGGGCATCTACTCCCCGACCCTCGGCATCATCGGCGCCGTCCTCGGTCTGATGGCGGTGCTGCAGAATCTCTCCGATCCTTCCAAGCTCGGCCACGGCATCGCCGCCGCGTTCACGGCGACGGTCTACGGCATCGGTCTTGCGAACCTGTTTTTCCTACCCATCGCAGCCAAGCTCAAAGGGACCATCCATGCGCAGTCACAGGTGCGCGAGATGATCATCGAGGGCATGCTGTGCATCGCCCAAGGCGAGAACCCGCGCATCATCGAGACCAAGCTGCGCGGCTACATGCAGCAGCCTTGAGAGATGGCGCGCAAGCGAAGGAAAATGATCGACGAGGAGGCCAAGCACGTGGCCTGGGCGATCCCGTATGGCGACCTGGTTACGCTGCTGTTCGCATTCTTCGTGGTGCTGTATGCCGTCTCCTCGGTGAATGAGGGCAAGTACCGCGCCCTGTCCAACACCCTCTTTACCGAATTCAACGGGCAGAAGCCGCCCGGATCGGCGCCCGGGTCCGCTCCCGCAGCCCTGGTCACCACGCGTTCCTACCCGGGCATGGCAACCCAATCCTCGGCTCCGGATTCACATGCAATATTCGCCGACACCGCCACGGTCACGCGCCAACAGGCCGAGGAAATTGCGCAGGCACAGGCCGAATCCCAGGCGCTCGACAAGGTTGCCGCGGATGTCAGCTCCGCCATGTCCGACCTGATCAAGTCGAACCTCGTCGTCGTGCGCCGCAAAGGCACCACGATCGAGGTCGAGATACGCACCGACATCCTGTTCCCCAGCGGTAGCGCGACGCTGTCACCCACCGCAGTCGGCGTGATCCGCAAGCTGTCGCAAACCCTGGTCGCACTGCCGAATCCGGTGCGCGTCGAGGGCCACACCGACAGTCAGCCGATTGATACGGCCGCGTTTCCCTCGAATTGGGAACTGTCATCGGCGCGCGCCGCCAGTGTCGTGCACCTTATTGCCAGCAGCGGCATCGACCCGGCGCGGTTGTCGGTCATCGGGCGTGCGCAGTTCAGCCCGGCGCAGCCCAACACGACGGCGGCGGGCCGCAATGCGAATCGGCGGGTGCTGATTTCAATTCTGCCGCCGCGTATTCCCGATCCTGCCACCAATCCCGCCCCGCCCGACCCAGCCACTGCGGCGATTCCGAACTCACACTGACGCGAAGTGCGTGGCACGCTTCCTGCACTTTCAATCAGCAGGTTTGCGCCTCGCCGGAAAACCGGCGCAAGACAATGTGAACTGCATCACAGGAAGAGTGCAATGATTCAATCTGTCACCCCCCATGTCATCGCCGTACCGGACTATCTGCTGATCCTGCTGACCGGTGCCGTGGTCATTCTGGCCGGAATATTGATCGCGGCCGTGTTCGCGAGGCGTCTGAAGCGTTCCACGACGCTCCAATCCCGGCAGATTCTGGACGGCGCAGCCTGGCTCGCCGAGCAGGTCGAACAGCTCGGCGCGGCACTGGCGGTCACGGATGCACGCATCGCGACCCTGGCCGCACGGCTGGAAGAGCAATCCCGGACCTCCCAGGGAGCCGCCCCCACCAGCTACAACGTGGCGATTCGCCTCGCGCGCAGCGGCGCCTCACGCCAGGAACTTATAACTACCTGCGGTGTGACGCAGCAGGAAGCGGATCTGGTGCTACGTCTGCATGCTACGGATCCGACGGTTCGCTCGGCTGCCTAGCGTTCGCGGGCTCAAGCCGGCGAAGCGCCGGCCGATATCAGGATGTCAAAAAGTGCCACCGAGGGTGGCCTTACGGACCCGGAATGAAACCAGCCCGCAAAAAGGTGCGCCGCACCCGCAGGACCTCCGACTTGCCGCCAAAGTCGGAAGTCATCGTCGCGCCCGCCGACTGCACGGTGCGCCATATCGGCGCGCTGCGCGACCGGCTGTGCGAAGTGTCGGACAATGTGCGCACCATCACACTTGATCTGCGCGATCTGCAAAGGTTTGACAGCGCGACGCTGCAGTTGATCGCGGCCTTCACGCGCGACCAGGGCGCGCGTGGCACCAATCTGCTGACCTGTGGCCACTGCGCTGCCTGGGATGAAGCCGCAGCACTGCTGGGTCTCACTGCCACGCTCGCCGGCGCGCCTGAAGCGCCATGACCATCGATCTGACTCAATTCCACGGGGCCTTCTTCGATGAGAGCTTCGAAGCTCTGGATCTGATGGAATCGACCTTGCTTTCGTTTACCGTCGGCAGCCCCGACCGGGAGTCGGTCAATGCGATCTTCCGTGTCGCCCATTCAATCAAGGGGGGCGGGGCCACCTTCGGTTTCGGCGAAATCGCCTCCTTCACACACAGCCTCGAAACCCTGCTCGAGGAGTTGCGCAGCGAGCGCATGGCGGTCACCCAGCCGATTTGCGACCTGCTGCTGAAGTCAGTGGACGTCATGCGCGCCATGTTGGACGCGGCCAGGACCAAGCAGCCGCACGATGCGCAAAGCGTGACGGATCTGCAGCTCGACATCGAACGCCTCATCCTGAAGCACAAGGCCGGCGCGCCGGGTTCCGCGGCGGCCACCCTGGCACCGAGCGCAAGCGGCGCGGCGCCGGCCAGCGTTGAATGGCTTATCAGTCTGCGACCCGATCCGGAATTCTTCGAGCGCGGGACCGATCCGGCACGGATCTTCCGGGAACTTGGCAGATTCGGCTCCCTGGTGGTTACCGCCCAACTCGATGCCCTGCCCTCCTACCGGGCCATGGACCCGAAGCGCTGCTACCTGAGCTGGTCACTCTCGCTGCTCAGCAACGCCCCCGAAACGGCGATTCGTGAAGTCTTCGAATGGCTGAACGCGGACTGCGAACTGACACTTACGGCCATCAGCAGCCCACCCGCGCCTGACGGCACCCAAACCGCCGCCGCGCCCGCACCGGCCGCCGCCCCCGATGCCACGGCCCCAGCGCCAGCCATCGAGCCGGTGCAAATCAATGCGCCGCCGGATGCCGGCTCGATCCGCGTCGGCGTGGAGAAGGTGGACGAGCTGATCAACACCGTCGGCGAGCTGGTCATCACTCATGCCATGCTGAGCCAGATCAGTCTCGGAGTCACGGGCCCGGCCGCGGACGGACTGCGCTCCGGCATGCAACAGCTGGAGCGCAACATGCGCCAGCTGCAGGAAAGCGTCATGCGCGTTCGCATGCTGCCGATCAGCACGGTGTTCAGCCGCTTTCCGCGCATGGTGCGCGATCTGGCGCAGCGCCTGAACAAGCAGGTGGAGCTGAAAATCACCGGTGAGACCACCGAACTCGACAAGACCGTGCTGGAGAAGATCGGTGACCCGCTGCTGCACCTGGTCCGCAACAGCCTCGATCACGGCATCGAAAGCGCGGCGGGGCGCGCCGCCGCGGGCAAGAGCTTCGTCGGCACCATCCACATGAAGGCCAGCCACCACGGCGGCAGCATTGTCATCGAGGTCGGTGATGATGGCTCGGGACTGGACGCAGAACGAATCGTAGCCAAAGCCCGCGCCGCGGGCCTGGTGGGCGCCGCTGACAAGCTCAGCGAGGAGCAGATCCAGGAACTGATTTTCAATCCGGGTTTCACTACGGCCGAGGTCGCCACTGATGTTTCCGGGCGCGGCGTCGGCATGGACGTGGTCCGCAGCAACGTCATCGAATTGGGCGGCAAAATCGAGGTGCACAGCGAGCGTGGCCGCGGTGCGCGATTCCTGATCACACTGCCGTTGACCCTTGCAATCGTGGACGGGCTGTCGGTGGCGGTGGGCGATCAGACGTACATCCTGCCAATGACCTCCACGATCGAGTCACTACGACTGACTCCCAGCCAGGTGACCACGATTGCCGATGGCCGCGAGGTGTTCGGCTTTCGCAACGAATATCTGCCGGTCGTGCGGCTGTACAAGTTCTTTGGCCTGATCCCACGGGCCCGCGCCCTGCATGAAGGGCTGGTCGTGGTCGTGGAGGGCGCCGGACGACGCGTCGGACTGTTCGTCGATGATCTGCTCGGGCAGCAGCAGGTCGTCATCAAGTCGCTGGAGACTCACTACGGCCGCGTCGCCGGCATCTCCGCCGCCACCATCCTGGGTGACGGGTCCGTCGCCCTCATTCTCGACGTTGCCGATCTGATCCGAAGCGCCGCACATCGTGAAGCGGCCTAGCCGCACCCCTTTATTCGGAGACGCGTTCATGTCCAGCCCATCAACCGACCCGACCGCCGCCGCCGCGAGCAGCCAGGTCCTGACGTTTGTGATCGGCGAGGCCACCTACGGCATCGACATACCCTGCGTGCAGGAGATTCGCGGCTGGTCACCGGTCACCCGGCTGCCGCAGGCCCCTGCGGATGTCCTGGGCGTGCTGAATCTGCGCGGTGCCATCGTCCCGGTGCTGGACCTGCGACTCAAATTCGGCAGCGCCACCGTACAGTACTCACCGATCACCGTAATCATTGTGGTATCGGTCATGTCGGCCAAGGGCCCGCGTGATTTTGGGATGGTGGTGGACGGCGTTTCGGACGTGATTGATATCGCACCGCAGGACGTGAGGCCGGCGCCGGATCTGGGCGCCACCGCCAGCAGTGCCTGCATTCGCGGCCTGATTCCCATAGCCGGACATATGGTCATCCTGCTGGATATCGATCTGTTGATCGGCAAGGACTTCTCCGCGGCCTTACCTGATGACGCCACCCGGGCCGCCTGATTGAATCTCGCCCAATGAATCTGCTTCTTAAAATGCATCTGCGCCAGAAGTTCGCGCTGCTGCTGCTGGCGATGGCGCTGCCGACCGTACTGGTGGCCGTGTTTTACCTCTCGCAATCCAACCGCGCCGTCAGTACCGCACGCAATGAGCTGGATGGTGCGCGCTACGTGCAGTTGGTCGGCTCGCTTCTGGCCCGGGTCACGCGCCACCGTACGGTAACCAATGCGCTGCTGAGCGGCGACACGTCCGGTCGGGCCGAAGGCGCACGCCTCGAAAGCTACGTCGAAACCGAGATCGAGCAGCTCGACCGGCTGGATACCGAACTGGGAGGGCGCTTTGACACCAACGCCATCTGGCATGAGGTGACAGAACAATGGCGTCAGATCAGGTCCGGCGCCAGCAGCGTGACCCCGGAACAGAACCTCAGGGAACACGACGAGCTGATCCAGCGCATCACCGCTCTCATGGCCCGCGTCTCCAAGGCCTCCGACATGGACCTGGATTCAGATGCCTTTACGGATGATCTGATCATTGCCGCGACCCGCAATGTGGCCCAGGCCGTCATCGCATTCTCGAACGTGGAGCAACATTCAATGGAGGTCGTCGTCAAGGGCTACCTCGGGGGCGACGACCGTACGGCCATTCAGATTTATCTGAGCCAGATGCGCCAGCACCTTGATGCGGCCGCCCAACAGCTCGCTGCCCAGCGGGAAATGCAGCCCGCGCTGCTCACCACCAACGAACAACTGGCGCGCTACTGGCGAATGGTCGCCACGCGGATCCTGAGCGCAGACAAGATCACCGTTACCGGTTCGGAGGTGTACGCGGCAGGCTCGCCGGTGGTGCAGGCGCTGCAGGTGCTCTCGGATTCCAGCTATGCGCGGATGGAGGCGGCATTGCAGCAGCGCGCCGGCCACGAGACCACCGAGCGCAACCTCACGATCGCGGTGTCCGCCGCCGCACTGGCCATGGCGCTGCTGATCAGCTGGACCATCGCGACCGACCTGCGCCGCTCCCTAGGGCGCGCCGTCGCTGTATTTCAGCAGATCGCCGACGGCCACTACAACAATGAAATTCCGGAAGGCGGCGCCGATGAGGCCGGTCAGGTGCTGGCGGGCCTGCGCAACATGCAGGGCAAACTGCGCCTGCAGATCGAGACGGAACGCGCGGCAGCGGCCGAAAATGCCCGCATCCGCCAGGCGCTGGATCGCGTATCAACCAGCGTGATCCTGGCCGACGCCTCCCAGACCATCATCTACATCAATGACATTGGCGCGCAGATGTTCGCGCGCCGCCAGCCCGAAATCCGTCGCTCGCTGCCGGGCTTCGCGGCCTCGCGGCTGCTGGGAGCCAGTCTCGATATCCTCTGCGCGGACCCCACCCGCCAGCACGGCCTGCTGGAGCGACTGACGGGCAGCCAGACACAGGACGTGAAACTCGGCGAGTGCAGCTTCCGCATCGTCGTGAGCCCGGTCATGGGACGGGACGGTCAGCGCATCGGCACGGTCATGGAGTGGACCGAACGCACCCCCGAGGTCGCGGTTGAAAGCCAGATGCAAAGCATGCTCCAGGCAGTGCTCGCGGGCGACCTGACCCAGCGGCTGTCATTGGAAGGCAAGACAGGCTACTTCGAAGTCCTCTGCCGCTCGGTCAACCAGCTCGCCGACAACATGACCGAAATTGTCGCGACGGTAAAGCTGGCCGCACGCGACGTATATCGAGGTGCCGAGGGCATTTCCCAGAGCAATGTGAACCTCTCGCAACGCACGCACGAGCAAGTCGATTCGCTTGAAGCCACGTCCGCATCGGTGGCGCGCATCACCGCGACCGTGCGCCAGAATGCCGAGAGTGCCGGACGCGCCAGCGCTTTGGCGACCACCGCCAGTGACCAGGCGCAAAACGGCGGCGCGGTCGTCACACAGGCGATGCGCGCCATGGCCGACATCAACGATGCTTCGCGGCGCATCGCCGACATCATCGGCGTGATCGATGAAATCGCGTTCCAGACCAATCTGCTGGCGCTGAATGCGGCCGTTGAAGCCGCGCGCGCCGGAGAGCATGGGCGCGGCTTCGCGGTCGTCGCCAACGAAGTACGTAATCTCGCCGGGCGTTCCGCGACCGCGGCCCGCGAGATCAAGGCGCTCATTCAGGACTCGGTACGCAAGGTCAACGACGGATCCGAACTGGTGAACCGCTCCGGAGAAACCCTGGGAGAGATAGTCGCTTCGATCAAGACCGTCTCCGCCCTGGTTGCCGAGATCGCGGCGGCCTCGCGCGATCAGTCTCAAGGCATTGTGCAGATCAACCAGGCCGTGTTGCAGATGGACCAGTTCACGCACACCAACGGCGACCTCGTGGCGCAGGCCACAGCGGCTTCGCAAACGATGGCGCAAAGAGCCGGCGAACTGAACGGCATGATGGAACGTTATCAATTGGACGAAGCGCACCAGCAGCCGGCGCCACTTGCCCCGGTGGTGCGCGCGCCCGAGGCACCGCAACCAGCACCTCAGACGCAGCCGGTCCCGAGCCGTGCGGTTGAGCGCCGCAGTGCCGCACGCCCCTGGGTTGCCAATGGCACCGCAAAGTCCGGCGCCGCAAAACCGGCAGCACCGGCCCCGAAATTCAACAAAGTCGCAGACGATGATTCGGACTGGAAGGAGTTCTGATGCACACCTTACGCAATATCACCAGCGTGCCCCGGCACAGGAGGCCATCATGGCGCGGATTCTGACGGTCGACGATTCCCCGGTAATGCGCCAGATGGTCAAGGCGACCCTGCTCGATGCCGGTCATGAGGTTGTCCAGGGCGTTAACGGCGAGGAAGCCCTGCGCATCGCGGCAACGCAGGTCTTCGACATGGTCATCACGGACGTCAACATGCCGATCATGGACGGCCTGACCCTGATCCGCAATCTGCGGCAGCTTCCGGCCTATAAAACTCTTCCCATGGTTGCGGTGACGACCGAGGCGACTGTCGAGGTCAAGCGCGCAGGTCGGGACGCGGGTGCCACGGCCTGGGTGGTGAAGCCTTTCAACCCCCAGCGGCTGATCGAAGCCGTCACGCAACTGCTGAAGTGACGCGGAAGTCGCGCCATGCGCAATGCCAAAGCGATCTGGATGTCGATGGTACTGGCCAGCACCCTGCTCTACTCGCTGTGCGCCGCGGCCGACTGCCTGCTGCCCGCCCCACCAAGCCATGTCCCGGACGGGAGTTCCGCCAACGAACAGGAAATGTTGGCGGCCATGAGAACGCTCAAGCAGTACAACGACGATGTGAACGAGTACACCCGGTGCCTGGAGTTCCAGCAGCGGCAGAATCACATCAGTTTCGAGGATCGCGCGAAGCACAGCGACGCCGCCCTCGATACGCTGGCGACGGTGGCCGCTCGCTTCAATGAGCAGGTCCGGCGTTTCAAGGCGCGGCGCAGTTGAATAAGGGTGACACGGGCGCAGTGGTGCGCCGGGCCTCTGCCCGGGAGCGCGAATTCGCCTTCGACGATGAGGACTTCGCGGTCATCAGCGCGCTCGTCAAGTCCCTCACCGGCATCAATCTGACCCGTCAGAAACGCGAATTGGTCTATGGCCGGTTGGCGGTACGGCTGCGGGCCATGGGTCTGCGAACCTTCCGCGAATATCGGCGGGTCATCGCCGAGGACGCGCAGGAACAGATCCGCATGTGCAATGCGATCACGACCAACCTGACCTATTTCTTCCGCGAGCCGCATCATTTCGAGCACTTGCGCGACCAGGTCTTGCCGGCGTACTGCGAGCGCGACAACCCGGGACGGCTGCGGGTGTGGTCAGCCGGATGTTCAAGCGGCGAGGAAGCCTATTCCATCGCCATGATTCTGCTGGAATCGCTGCCGCAGCTGCAGAACTGGAACGTGCGCATCCTGGCAACGGACCTGGATTCGGACATGCTCGAAACGGCTGTGGCCGGCGAGTATGGCGCCGACCGGGTCAAGGGCCTGTCCGAAGCGCGGCTGAGCCGATTCTTCACCGAGCACAAGGATTGCGGCAGAAGCACCTACGTCATCCGTCCGGAGGTGCGGCGCATGGTGACGTTCAAGAAGTTGAATCTCATGCAGCCACTGCCGATGACGGGGCCGCTCGATGTCGTGTTCTGCCGCAATACGGTGATCTACTTCGACAAGGACACGCAGCGGGACCTGTTCGCGCGGATTGCACCATTGCAGCGACCTGGTGATCTGCTGTACCTCGGGCACTCGGAAAGTCTGCTCAGCGTGAGCAGCGACTACGAGTCCATTGGCCACACCACCTACCTGCGACGCTGAAGCAATGCACGAACCAACTCAAACTGCTACGTCGCCCCGACCACCGCCGCTACCGCCGGGACTGCCGGGCTTCACGGACGCCGCGCGTTTCTGGGAACGTGATACCGGGCGCTGGACGGTGAAGCTGCTCCCCGGGGAGTGCTATGTCACGCGCCAGGACGAGGCCATCGTGACAGTCCTCGGATCGTGCATATCCGCCTGCATCCGCGATCCGGAGACCGGCCTTGGCGGCATGAACCACTTCATGCTGCCGGACCGGCACGAGAGTTTCAGCGGTCATCCGGCCACGGGTTTCAACGAAATCAACCGCTATGGCTGTTTCGCCATGGAGTCGCTGATCAACCACCTTGCCCGGCACGGCGCCCAGCGCCAGCGCCTCGAATTAAAAGTGTTCGGTGGCGGGCGCATCCTCAAACCCATGATCGACATCGGCGCCCGCAATATCGCCTTCATTCACTCCTGGGCGCGAACCGAAGGCATAAAGCTGGCCTCACAGGACCTCGGCGGCATCCAGCCGCGCAAGCTGATGTACTTTCCGGCCACCGGCCGGGCGCGGGTGCTGAAGCTGCCGGCGATTGAGAATCGTGGCGTCGCCGACCGCGAGCTGTACTACCTGGAGCACCTGGCCCAGGAGCCAAACGAGGGGCAGGTGGAGATCTTCACGTGACCACGCTACGCACCACCGCGGCGAAGGTCCGGGTGCTGATCATTGATGACTCGGCATACGTTCGCGAGATCATGACCGAGATCCTGCGCGCCGATTCCGGCATTGACGTGGTGGGCTGTGCCAGTGATGCGCACATGGCGCGCGAATTGATCCGGCAACTCAATCCGGACGTGCTGACACTGGATGTCGAGATGCCCCGCATGGACGGCCTGACCTTCCTGCGCAACCTGATGCGCCTGCGGCCGATGCCCGTCGTCATGGTGTCGTCACTGACTGAGCGCGGCGCCGAAGTCACTCTCGAGGCGCTGGCCCTGGGTGCGGTCGACTTTCTGCCCAAGCCGCATCTGGACCTGGGCACGACCTTGCGCGACTACGCCGCGGAGCTCGTCGGCAAGGTCAAGGCGGCCGCCTTCGCGGGGGTGCGGCCGGCGGGCGCCAGCAACCCCTATACCCAGGCGGCGGCCACCGTCGCCGCCAAAACCGTGCGCGCGCATGCCGCGGTCAGCACGACCAATCTCATTCTGGCCATTGGCGCCTCGGCGGGCGGTACCGAAGCGATCCGGGAATTGCTCAGTGGCTTGCCGGCCGACGCACCGGGCACCGTCATCACCCAGCACATTCCCAAGGCCTTCAGCGCCCCTTTTGCCAGGCGTTTGAATGACAGCAGCGCAATGTGCGTTCAGGAGGCCGAAGACGGCCAGCAGATCCTTGCCGGGCACGCCTATGTGGCACCAGGCGACAGTCACCTGCGGGTCGAGCGCTACGGTGCCCGCTACGTGTGCCGCCTGGATCTGGGTGCGGCCGTGAACCGCCACCGACCCTCGGTGGATGTGATGTTTCAATCCGTGGCACAGGCCACGGGTGCGCGCTCCATCGGGGTACTCCTTACCGGCATGGGACGCGACGGAGCACAGGGACTGCTGCAGATGCGGACGGCCGGCAGCCACACGATTGCCCAGGATGAAGCCAGCAGCGTCGTGTGGGGAATGCCTGGGGAAGCCGTGGCCTTGGGGGCTGCGCAACTGGTCCTGCCGCTGCCGGCCATTGCCGCGAGACTGATGAGTCTCGTAGCTGCGATGGACATCACGTGTGGCAGTCGCTCGGCCTGATATTGTCACCGGAACAGGCTAAGGACCGCCCCATGACCGCGACGACCGCTCAGTCCGCCACCACCAAAACGAACAAGGCCGCCTTTGAGTTCGTGCAGATCCTGGCCCAGGAATTGTCCAGCGGGAAGGTGGATTTACCCAGCTTTCCGGACATCGCCCTCAAGGTCAGGAAGGTTCTGGCCGACGACAACGTAAACCTGGATATCGTGGTGCGCGTGGTGGGCTCCGAACCCGCGCTGGCCGCGCGCCTGCTGCAGGTCGCAAACTCCGCGGCCGTGAACACTACCCGCACGACGGTCACGGATCTGCGCAAAGCGGTGCAGCGCATCGGCCTGAATATGGTGCGCAGCGCCGCGATGGCCTTCGCCATGGCCCAGATGAAGAAGTCCAGTGAACTGAAGGGACTTGAAGCGCCCATGGCCAGCTTGTGGCAACGCTGCACGAGCGTGGCGGCCATGGCACACGTCGTGGCGCGGCGCCTGAGCAAGGTGAATCCCGATAGCGCGTTGCTGGCAGGTCTGCTGCACGGCGTCGGTGAACTGTACATCCTGACACGTGCCCACAGACATCCGGCCCTGTTCTCCGATCGCCCGGCTTACGAACAGATCGTCCGCGATTGGCATATCAGCGTCGCAAAAGCGCTGCTCGAGAATTGGGAGATATCCGAGGATATCGTCAAGGCCATCGGTGAATTCGAGGATCTCGACCGCACCCACACCGGTCCGGCGGACCTGTCGGACGTCCTCACCGTGGCACAACTGCTGGTCAGCTATCAGGATTATCCCGAGTCGATTGAATTGAACATGCAGGGAGTCTCCGCACGCAAGCGCATGGCCATGGATGGCACGAGTTACAGCAACCTCATTCTAGAGTCACGTGATGAGATCAAAGAACTTCAGGAGGCACTCGGTGCCTAGCAACACGCAAACCCTGGATGCGCGGTCATGTCCGAGTTCGAAGTAGATATAGCCGCCGACACCAGTCGGGACGCCTTTCAGTTCGTGCAGGCACTGGCCGCGGAGCTTTCGCTGGGTGCCGTGGACATTCCGGGATTTCCCTCGATTGTCGCACGCGTCCGCCACGTGCTGTCCGATGAGACTGCCTCGGCCGACAGAGTCGCGCGCGTCGTCGGCGCTGATCCGGTACTGGCCGCACGGCTGCTGAAGCTCGCCAACTCCGTGGCGCTGCTCGGCACCGCCCGGCCTGCCACCGACCTGCGCACCGCCGTGAGTCGGGTCGGACTGAATGCCGTGCGTTCCACCACGCACGCCCATGCGATGCGGATCCTCAGTCAATGCGAGGCCCTGCGCGGCCTGGAGAAGCTGCTTGAGGTCCTTGCGCGGCAGACCGGACAGGTGGCCAGCCTGTGCCACGTCATCGCGCAGAAACATACGCGCGTACCACCCGATGTCGCCATGCTCGCGGGGCTGCTGCAAAGCAGTGGTCGACTGTATCTGCTGGCGCGCGCGGGCAACCATCGCGGCTTGTTCGCCGATGCGAACGCCTACCGCAATGTCGAACGCGACTGGCACCTGAGCGTCGCGGTCGCACTGCTGGAGAACTGGACCGTGCCGGATGAGATCGTGCACGCCATTGCCGAAAGCGAGGACCTGGAGCGCGAGCCGCGTGGGGCTGCCTCCCTGACCGATGTGCTGATGCTTGCCGTAGCCATCGCGCGGCATAGCGCTGAGCCCGCGGTTCTGGAGGCGAAGCTGCGCGATGTCAAGGTCCTGGCCCGATTCGGCCTCGATGCGAAGGGCGTGGCGGAAATGCTCGAAGCCTCGAAGCAGGACCTTGCGCAGCTCGAGGCAGCCCTGACCTGAGGGATGGCCGTGGGTGGCACTGGGGGGGCCGGACTTGCGGTCCGGCGCAGGGAGCTCAACCGTCGACCGGCTCTTCCGGCAGCAGCCGCTCAAACTGCAGCAGTTGATTGCTGATCCGTTCCGGTGAGATTCGATAGGTGCCCGATGCCAGGGACTGCCTGGCCTGGGCAACCCGCCCCGGGTTGATCACCGGGACATCATTCAAAGCCTGCTCAACCGTGACCAGATGGCTCGCCGTGTCCGTGATCTGCACACTCTCGGTGGCACTGGCGGTTGCGTTGGCAGTCGCCGTCCCGGGTGCGGTCGCATTGGTAATCGCAGTGGTGCCGGTGGGCGCGGCGCTTGCGGTTGTCGCAGCACGCTGACCAACGCTACCGGCCGCCGCTGAGGGGGGCTGGTTGTTTGTGGCACCACTGATCTTCCCGGACACGGCATGACTCCTTTGTTACACGCTTTAACGGCTGCAACCGGAGAAACTTTAGGGTCGTCTGGGTCAGGACCCGTGGGATTATGTAGCAATCCCGGTTCAACCGCTTAGGGGCACCTACGCTTCCCGAAGCAGTCCATGGCGCTCCGCGGCCACCGAACAGGTGCCGCGCGGGCCGTAGGTTACGGTCTCACGCCGACCTTCAATCAGCATGCCCAGGCGCGCCTGGACGTGCTGCAGCCGGGCGCCGGCCATGGCGCTGTTGCGATCATTCAGGCTGCGGCAGCGGGTGGCCGCGGCCGTGCAACCCGCCCACGCCGACACCAAGGTTCCCTGCGGATCGCACCAGGCGATCAGCGCCTGAATGCCCTTCAGATCAAAGGGGCGACCCAGGGTGCGGCACAGTTCGCGCCGCTCGTCATCCACTTTCAGAATCCGCAGCACGCACTGCTGCCGCTCGCGCATGGCAGCGCTCAGTGCCGCCACTTCGCTGTCCTTCAGATACGTGAACTCACGCTCGAGCAGGACGGCGAGTTCGCCCAGGGCAGAGGTTTCCTCCTGGATGAGGCGGCCGAAGGTTGCGCGGCAGGTCTGCTGGTCCATGAGTACTCCTTCAGCCCGGGTCCGACCCGAGTTGCGCGGTCGCCGCGAATGCCTTGGCGGTAGCGGACTGCGGGCCCGGGCTCGCACCCGCGGCCGCCTGGGCGTCAATTTTCTGTGCCGCCAGCAGGCCATCTGCGACCCGACTGGAATCGATCTGGTAGGAACCATTGCCCAGCGCCTGGCGAATGGCGTCCACCCGGTTCTGATCGATTTCAGGGGTGGCCGCGATCTGCTGTGCCACGTTGGCCAGCAGCTGCGCGGTGGGGGTGATGTCGACCTCAGCGGGCGCCGTGCCCGACCCCGGCTCCGCCTGGCTCTGGCCCAGCGAGGCCTGGTTCGGCGCAGTCTGAGTCTTGTCGGTTGCCGCGGCGCCGAGGCCGCCGGGGCCCGTCACGCCCTGGCTGTGATGGATGATCGTCACGCTGCACGCTCCTTCGGCTGTGCCCGCAAGTATCGATGAATACCGGCATGACTGCAGTACTGAGTTCGCACTTTACAAGGCCACCCGCACCACGTCGGCGGACTCCACGATCCCTTCCACGACCGTCAGGGAGCTAAGATTCTGTACCTGGATGCGCGCTCCGGTGGGCGCGTCCATCATGGCCCGACCCGTGGCCCGAATCTCTATCGGGCCAGCCCCGGCCACCAGCGTCACCTCCTGACCGCGGTGGATCACGGTATCGGCGACGAACATATCGACCGTCAATGCGGTACCGATGGGCAGCGGCCGGCGCACGGTGCGCCCCGGCAGTTCGGTCACGGCATCCAGGTAGGCCGCCGCCGTGCCCGCGGTGCGCCGCGTTTCGACTGCGACATCGTCAGCCGTCAGATGGGTATCCCGCGCCACGGCGTGCCGCAGCACCAGGACCGATATATGACTCTCCACCACCACCGGGACATAGACGGACCAATGCGTCGGGCCGTCGCAGGTCACGCCTACCGTAGCGCGCGCCGCCAGGTTGGTTCCCACCGGCAGCCGCGCCGTCAGCGCTGAGCCGCACTGGGCAAGCCGCAACCGGCGATCGAGGGGCAGAACGCTAATCTGGGTCTGCGTGTCCCCCGGCGGCAGCAGCGAACGCACATAGGAATGTGCCGCTGCTTCAATCGTGGCGATGGATTCCACCGCGCCGACCGGGCCGGCGCCTACGCAAGGGAGCGAGGCGACCAGCACGGCGATCATGGCCGCACGAATGCCGAGGCGTCGATTGTCTGTCGCTAGGTATCTCATGCGCTGATCGTTGCAAATGGCGCGCCAACTCCCGCATCGGGGTTGGCGAGGCGGCAGTTGCGCGCATTTTGCCGGCGGTGCGCGGCAAGTACTTGCCGCCCGCGTGACGCAGCTCACGTTTATCCGCGCCAATCCACGGCAATCAGGGCCTTTTGCCCCGCTGGCATGCGTATTGCTATTTCTCCCGCAGGACACTTTTTTGACGCACCGGATTACAAGTCATGCCTGTTGGACTGGATTCATACCTCGGCGTTCATGCTGATGCACTGAAGGTGCAGACCCAGCGCATGGACGTGCTGGCGAACAATCTTGCCAATGTCGACACGCCCGGATACAAGGCGCGGGACATCGACTTTCGCACGGCACTGGCCGCGGCCGGTTCGCCTGAAGGTGGTCTCACCATGACGACCACCGATGCCAAGGATATTGCGCTGAACGCGACTGCCGAAGGTGGCGCCGAGCTCAAATATCGCGTGCCGCTGCAGCCGTCACTGGACGGCAACACCGTCGACTCCCAGCAGGAACAGGCCGCGTTTGCGGATAACACCGTGCACTACCAGGCCACGCTGACCTTTCTGTCCATGCGCCTGCGCAATCTGATGACTGCGATCACCGGCCAGTAAGACCCAGAGCAAGCCAGGAACTTACCAGATGTCCTCCTTCAAGATCTTCGATATCGCCGGCTCCGGCTTGAGCGCCCAGTCGGTGCGCCTGAACACGGTGGCGAGCAACCTCGCCAACGCCGACAGCGTCAGCGGGGATCCGACGACGGTCTACCGGGCGCGGCATCCGGTTTTCCAGGCGGTACAGCAGAAGATGCTCGGCGCTGCCGGCCTGGCGGATCAGAGCGAAGCCGCCGTCAGCGTCAAGGGCATCGTCGAAAGCCAGGCCGCACCGCAGATGCGCTACGACCCCGGCAATCCCCTGGCCAATGCCCAGGGCAATGTCTACGCACCCAACGTCAACGTCATCGAAGAGATGACGGACATGATTTCCGCATCGCGCGCCTATCAGGACAACGTGGAGGTCATGAACACCTCCAAGGACCTCATGCTCGCGACCTTGAAACTCGGTCAGTAATCACAGCCACAGCTGGCAAACCACACCTTTGAGAGGCGCCTGATGTCCACAACTACCACTCCAATCGCCGCAAACACCGCCGCAAGTACCGCTGCGGCCAGCAGCGCGATCCCGGCGAACATGCAGATCAACGAAACTGACTTCCTGCAGCTGATCTCCACCCAGTTGCAGAATCAGGATCCCTTGCAGCCCACCGACCCCAGCCAGTTCTTAGGCCAGCTGGAGGGCCTGAGCGAGGTATCGAGTCTGCAGAGCATGCAGTCCGCCATGTCCTCCTCGCAGCTCAGCAGTAGCGCAAGCCTGCTGGGTCAATCAATACTGGCACCCGGCACCTCGGCAACACTGGCCAGCGGTGGCTCGATTTCCGGCGCGGTCAACGCGCCCAGCGGTGCCACCGGTTTGACGGTGTCGATCGCAAATTCCAGCGGCGTATCGGTCACATCCTTCCAGGTCACGCCGGCCGCTTCGGGCATGACCAGCTTCTCCTGGAACGGCGCTACCAGCACCGGTACCACGGCGCCGGCCGGCCAGTACACGATTAGTGTCAACGCCACCGTCAATGGAGCTTCTCAGACCGTTTCCCCCATGGTGGTCAGCCAGGTGCAAAGCGTCACCATCGATTCGACTACCCAGCAGCTGGATCTGAATACCACCAGCGGCACCGTGCCGCTCAGTTCCGTCGTCACCATCCTGTAACGCGCCCCCAAAGCCAGCATTAGGAACATCAAGCCATGTCATTCAATGTCGCCCTCACAGGCCTCAACGCCGCCAACCAGGATCTCACGGTGACGGCCAACAACCTTGCCAACGTCAGCACCGTGGGCTTCAAAGGTTCACGCGCGGAGTTCTCCGACCTGTTCGCCTCCACCCAGTCCGGCGTGAGTAGCACAGCCACGGGTAACGGTGTGGCCGTCTCCGAAGTCGCCCAGCAGTTCTCGCAGGGCGATCTTGAGACCACGGGCAACAACCTGGATCTGGCGGTCAGCGGTAACGGATTCTTTACCACCAGCAACAATGGCGCACTCGAATATACGCGCGACGGCGAATTCCAGGTCAACGCCGCGGGCAATGTGGTCACCGCCACCGGTGCCAACCTGCAGGTCTATCCGCCGCTGGCAAACGGCACCTTCAACACCGGCGGTCTGAGCGATCTGAACCTCTCCACGGCCGAAGGTGCGCCGAATGCGACCACGGCGGTGTCCCTCACCGCCAACCTGCCGGCGAACGCAACCGTGCCGGCGGACGCGACTTTCTCGCCGACCGACCCCAACAGTTACACCAGCACCACATCCGTTACGGTGTACGACTCCTTGGGTGCCGCGCACACCGCCTCGCTGTACTTCACCAACACAGCTGCAAATTCCTGGAACGCTCAGCTGTACGTGGACGGCAATGCCGTGGGCGCGCCGCAGGCCCTCACCTACAGCTCCGCCGGCGCACTGCTGACACCCCCGGGCGGCACGGTCACCTTCCCGGCTTACACGCCGGCCACCGGTGCCAATGCCATGAATATGACGTTCAACTTCAACAACACGACCCAGTACGGCAACGCCTTTGGCGTCACGGCCGTCACGCAGGACGGCTATACCACCGGCCTGCTCAGCGGCATCAGCATCGGCAATACCGGCATCGTACAGGCCCAGTACACCAACGGACGCTCCGTGAATTTAGGTCAGGTGGCGATGGCGAATTTCGCCAACCCGCAGGGCCTGGAACAGTTGGGCGATGCAAGCTGGGCCGCCACCAGCGCCTCCGGATCGGCCGTGACTGGCGTGGCAGGCGGCTCCGGATTCGGCTCCATCTCTTCCGGGTCGCTGGAGGAGTCGAACGTGGATACCACGACGTCATTGGTCGACATGATCACCGCGCAGCGCGCCTTCCAGGCCAACGCCCAGATGATCCAGACCGAGGACCAGATCACCCAGACCATCATCGGCATCCGCCAGTAGTGCGCCAAAGCGAACTGAACGCGAAGGCATGATCATTCGTCATGGATAAACTGCTCTACGTTGCGATGTCTGGCGCCAGTCAGACGCTGCGCGCCCAGACGGCGAACAGCCACAATCTCGCCAACGCCAACACCACCGGGTTCAAGGCGGACCTGAGTGCGTTTCAGAGCCGTGCCGTGACTGGACCGGGCTTCGCCTCGCGGGTCTATGCCACCGATGCCTCCGTCGGCTGGGACAGCTCGGTGGGCTCGCAGATCACCACCGGCAATCCCTTTGACGTGGCGGTGCAGGGCCAGGGCTTCATTGCCGTCCAGGACAGCCAGGGAAAAGAGGCCTACACCCGCGCGGGGGATCTGCACGTGGATCCGAACGGACAGCTGCTGACCGCAGCGGGACTGCAGGTGCTGGGTGACAGCGGCCCGTTGAGCGTGCCGCCTTACTCCACCGCCACGGTGGCACCGAACGGCACGATCTCCATCGTGCCCTTGGGTCAAACCCCGCAGACCAGCTCCAATGTGGGGCGCCTGAAACTCGTCAATCCGCCCAGCGACACCATTTCACGTGGCGCCGATGGCCTGTTCCGCACCAACGACGGGCAACCCGCCGAGGCGGACGCCAGCACCACCATCGCCTCGGGAGTCCTGGAAGGCAGCAATGTCGACCTGGCCGGCTCGATGGTCAACATGATCGAACTGTCGCGAAATTTCGACCTGCAGATCAAAGCCCTGCACACCGCCGAAGACAACGCCAGTTCGTCGGCGAAACTGCTCCAATCGAGCTGACCGCAAGCTCAAAAGAAATAGGTAACGCACATGGAACCGGCACTTTGGGCGGCTAAAACCGGCCTCGACGCACAGCAGACACAAATGACGGTGACGGCGAACAACCTCGCCAACGTCAATACCAACGGCTTCAAGAAAAGCCGCGCGGTATTCAATGATCTGCTGTATCAGAACGTCACCCAGGTGGGCGGATCCACCTCGGACACGACCACCTATCCGTCGGGACTGCAATTGGGCACGGGCGTGCGCGTGGTCGCCACCGAGCCGAGCTTCACGCAAGGCAGTCTTGATAACACCGGCAATTCGCTGGACCTGGCGATCCAGGGTCGCGGCTTCTTCCAGATCCTCAAGCCCGATGGCACGCTGGCCTATACACGTGACGGCAGCTTCCAGGTCAATGCCCAGGGCCAATTGGTCAATGCCACCGGTTACCAGGTGCAGCCCGCGATCACCATCCCGCAGGGTGCGCAAAGCGTCACGATCGCACCCAACGGCGTCGTCACCGTGCTGCTGCCGGGGCAGACCGCCCCGACCCAGGTCGGCAGCCTGCAGCTCGCCGACTTCATCAATCCGGCCGGCCTGCAGGATGCGGGCGGCAACCTCGCCGTGGAATCAGCCTCCAGCGGTACACCCACGACCGGCTCACCCGGCCTGACCGGCCTGGGGACCATCGTCCAAGGTTCGGTGGAGAGCTCCAACGTCAACGTCGTTGAAGAAATGGTCAACATGATCGAGACCCAGCGCGCCTACGAGATGAACTCCAAGGCCGTGGAAACCACCGACCAGATGCTGCAATTCGCCACGCAGAACATGTAAACGGAAACTAATGCGAACTCTCACTACACTCCTGATCTGCGTCGCCCTCCTGGGTCTTGGTGCCTGCCAGTCGTTCCATCCACCCAAGGACGATGACGGCATGAGCTGGGCTGCGGAACCTGCGCCCATCCCCACCACCGGCTCCATCTACCAGGCCGGCCGCGAGGTTGCGCTGTTCGAGAATCCCATCGCGCATCATGTCGGGGACATCGTCACCATCGTGCTGAACGAGCAGACCGCGGCGCAGAAGAGCTCCAGCACCAACACCAACAAGAATACCTCGGTCGCACTGCCCGGCATGACCATCCTGGGCAAGGCGCTCACCATCCATGGCGTGCCGATCCTGAGCAACAACATTGCCGACACCACCAAGTTCGCCGGCGAGGGCGACAGTGCGCAGAGCAACAGCCTGCAAGGCTACATCACGGTCACCGTGCAGAAGGTCCTGCCCAACGGCAACCTGTATGTCAAGGGCGAGAAATGGATCGGCATCAACCAGGGACAGGAATACGTGCGCGTGACGGGAGTCATCCGACCCATCGACCTTTCCGCCGAAAACTCCATACCCTCCTCACAAGTGGCTAACGCAAAGATCGCCTATGGCGGCAAGGGTGCGCTGGCCGACGCCAATGCCCAGGGCTGGCTGTCGCGGTTCTTCAACTCACCCTGGACACCGTTCTGATGTTTGAATCAATCCGCAGATCCCGTGCTGGCGCAGCCTTCCTCACCGCCCTGCTGCTGAACACCGTGCTGGCAGGCCTGGCCACGCCGGCGCGCGCGGATCGCATCAAGGACATCGCCACAGTGTCCGGAGTGCGATCCAACCAGCTTTTCGGCTACGGGCTGGTGGTGGGACTGGATGGCACGGGTGACCAGACCACCCAGGCACCTTTCACCATCCAGAGCATCGCCAACATGCTGGCGAAGTTCGGCGTCACCATTCCCGCCGGCTCCAATCCACAGTTGAAGAACGTGGCCGCAGTGACGGTCACGGCCGATCTGCCGCCCTTCACCAAGCCGGGTCAGACCATCGATGTGACCGTGGCCTCCATTGCCAATGCCGCAAGCCTGCGCGGCGGGGAGCTGCTGCTGACACCGCTGCGTGGGCTGGACGGGGAAGTCTATGCATTCGCGCAGGGCAGCATGGTAGTCAGCGGCTTCGGTGTCAGCGGCAAGGATGGCTCGCGGATCTCATTGAACGTTCCGAGCAGCGGCCGCATTCCCAATGGCGCCAACGTGGAGCGCGCGGTGCCGACCAAGTTCGCCCAGGACGCCTTCCTGGTGCTGAACCTGAATACCCCGGACTTTACGACGGCGGCCCGGGTCGCCGCCGGGATCAACAAGACCCTGGGTGCCGGCACCGCGGAGGCCACCGACCCGGTGTCCATCAAGGTCGCAGCTCCCAGCAATCCCGACCAGCGCATCGCCTATCTGTCCACCCTGGAAGCGATCGAAATCGAACCCGGAGAAGCACCGGCCCGGGTCATCATCAATTCCCGCACCGGAACCGTGGTCATCAGCTCACACGTGCAGGTGACGGCGGCTGCGGTTGCTCACGGCTCATTGTCGGTCACGATCACCGAGCGCCAGGATGTGAGCCAGCCAAACTCCTTTACCAAGGGCACGACCGCCACGGTCACCCCGCGCAGCGATGTCGCCGTCCAGCAGGCCGACGCCCGCATGTTCGTGTTCCAGGCTGGCGTGAACCTGGATGAGATCGTGCGCGCGGTGAATCGGGTTGGCGCCGCACCGGGCGACCTGGTGGCCATCCTCGAGGCACTGCGTGAAGCCGGCGCCCTGCGCGCCGAGCTGGTCGTGATCTGACCAGATTCAGCCATGTCGACCCCACCCATCCCAGCTGACAACTCCGCCGCCGACACCTATACGGACTTCTCGGGGCTGCAGGCGTTGAAACGTGCCGCGGCCAAGAACGATCCGTCCGCCGTGCGCAAGGTCGCCCAGCAGTTCGAAAGCATGTTCACGCGCATGATGCTGAAGAGCATGCGTGATGCGGTCGGAACGGATCCGATTTTCGGCAGCGATCAGGAAAAGATGTACCAGGGCATGTACGATGACCAGCTCGCCTTGCAGATGTCCAAGGGACGCGGTCTGGGTCTGGCGGATATGCTGGTGCGACAGCTGCAGCGGATGGGTGCTGCCGGCGCCAGTGCCGCGGGCAGCAGTGCGCCGGGCACGAGCGGCGCGGCGGGCAGCAATGCGGCCGGCGCCGTGAGCGGCACCGGCGCCGCGGGCACCACCGGCAAAGCCTCACTGCCCACGGCGTCGGCGACGACGCAACAGAATTTCATCCAGGGACTGTGGCCCCAGGCGCAGCAGGCCGCCCAGCAGCTCGGTGTGGCGCCAGGCAACCTCCTCGCACAGGCCGCATTGGAGACCAACTGGGGTCGCAGCCTGCCGCATGACAGCAGCGGCCATTCCAGCAATAACCTCTTTGGCGTCAAGGCCACCGGCTCCTGGGACGGTGCCAGCGTGCAGGCGGCGACCGGCGAGGCGGCCGCCGATGGCACCAGCACCAGTGTCGTGGCGCCCTTCCGTTCGTACGCCGATGCCACGCAGAGCTTCCAGGATTACGTTTCCATCCTGCGCAACAATCCGCGGTACGCCGCGGCATTGAATACCGGCGCTGATGCCCACGCCTTCGCAACCGGTCTGCAACGCGGTGGCTATGCCACGGATCCGGATTATGCCCGCAAGGTCAGCGCCGTCGCCAACAACATCTCCGGCTACCTGGCCATGAACCTGCGCGGACTCACAGCGCTCAAGTCCGGCGCCGCGCAGCCGATACCCGAAACCACGAGCACCCTGTAAAGGTCTGAGTTGCTATGTCCAATGTACTTTCGAACAGTGTTTCCGGGTTGCTCGCGTTCCAGAATGCCCTCAGTGTCACCAGCAACAACGTCTCGAATGCCTCGACCCCGGGCTACGCCGTCGAAGCTCCCAATTTCGAGGAGCAACTGGGCCTTACCAGCAGCACGGGCACCTACGGCAATGGCGTAGACATCCAAAGCGTCACGCGCGGCTACAGCGAACTGCTGGCCGGCCAGATGCGCTCTTCGCAAAGCAGCTACTCCAACTTCAACGCCTACTCCACCACCGCGGCGACGGTTGACAACATGCTGAGCGATACGACCACCGGTCTTACCGCGACGCTGCAGAACTTCACCAACGCGCTGCAGACCCTGGCCAATGCCCCGACCCAGACCGCCAGCGGCCAGGCGGTCTTGAGTTCGGCCCAGTCGTTGGCCACCACCGTACAGGGATACTCCAGCCAGCTGTCGCAGACCGACCAGAACCTGGAGGGCCAGATAGGTACCAGCGTGGCCGAGATCAATACGCTGGCAACCGGCATTGCCAATCTCAATGTCCAGATCGCCACGCAATCGGCCTCGGGGCAGCAGCCCAACTCCCTGCTCGACCAGCGCGATCAGCTGATCAATACGCTCAGCCAGTACGTCTCGGTGAACACCGCCACGCAAAGCGACGGCTCCCTGAACGTCTTCGTCGGCAGCGGCCAGTCACTGGTCACTGGCGGTACGGCGCAGACGCTGTCAACCATACCCAATCAGTACAACCCGACCCAAATGGACGTAGGCCTGCAGACGGCGGGGACCACGACCACGGTCGACATCACCGGCGCCATTTCCGGCGGCTCGTTGGGTGGCCTGCTGGCCGTGCGCAGCCAGGTCATCGACCCCACGCTTAACACCCTCGGTCAGCTCAGCATCGGCATCGCCAACATCGTCAATCAGCAGCAGGCAGCGGGTCTCACCCCGACGGGCGCCCAGGGTCAGCCCCTGTTCGGTGTGGGCCCGGTCCGGGTCAGCAACTCATCCTTCAATACCGGCACGGCCCAGGTCACAGCCACCATTGCCAACGTCTCCGCCCTCACCCCCGATGACTACACGCTGACCAACAACGGCGGCACCTGGCAACTGTACGACCAGACGCAGCAGCAGGTGGTGACCATGGGTGGGGACGGCAGCGCGGGCAACCCCTTCACCGCGGCCGGGCTCTCCATTGTGGTGAGCGGTACGCCCGGCGCCGGAGACAGCTTCCAGATACAGCCCACCAGTCAGGCGGCTGCCGGATTCAGTGTGCTGCTGAACAGTCCCTCGCAGATCGCGGCGGCGAGCGCGGTCCAGGCCAACGCGGCAACCACCAATACCGGCACCGGCACCGTTGCCGCAGCGACGGTGACGGACCCGACCAATGCGGCGCTGTCGACTGCGACCAGCATCGTGTTCAGCTCGCCCACCCAGTACCAGCTCAATGGCACCACCTACACGTACACGCCCGGTGCGGCCATTTCCGCCAACGGCTGGACCACTTCGATCAGCGGTACGCCTGCGGCGGGCGACACCTTCACGGTCAGCAGCAACGCCGGCAACACCGGCGACAACTCCAACCTGTTCGCCATGATCGATGGACTGAATGCCAATTCGCTCAATGGCGGCACCACATCGTTGATCGGGGCGGCCAACACCCTGGTCGCCCAGGTCGGCGCACAGACGCAACAGGCGCAGGCCAACGCGCAGGCACAACAGGCCGTCAACACCTCGGCCACGAATGCCGTGAACGCCGTGTCCGGCGTCAATCTGGATGAGGAAGCCGCCAACATGGTCAAGTATCAGCAGGCCTACCAGGCCTGCGCGCAGATGATCCAAAGCTCCAGCCAGATGTTCGCCTCCCTCATGACCGCAATCACTGACGGTTAATGCTATGCGAGTTTCAACCCTAGGATTTCAGACCGACGCTTCCCAGCAGATGCAGACGCTGGAGACGGACATTTCCCAGACGCAGGAGGAACTGTCGACCGGCATCGCGCTGCAGAGCGCCTCGGACAACCCGGCCGCCATGGCGCAGGTCAATCAGCTGAACGTGCAAATCTCCGCGTCGCAGCAGTACCAGACGAACGGCAGCGCCTTGAACTCCAACCTGACGCTCGAGGAGCAGTCACTCACCGATGCCACGAATGTCATGCAAAGCGCACGCAGCCTGGCGGTGCAGGCCAACAACGCCTCGCTCACCCCCGCCCAGCGCCAGGACATCTCCACGCAGCTCCAGCAGCTGCTGCAGCAGCTGGTGAGCACCGCCAACAGCACCGACGCCAACGGCAACTACCTCTTCGCCGGCGAGGCCAGCACCACGCAGCCCTTTTCCCAATCCGGCAACTCCGTGACCTACAACGGCTCCAGCGCCGTGAGCCAGGTGCAGATCAGTTCCAACCAACGCGTATCCAGCAGCGATTCCGGCGCCAACGTCTTCATGAATATTCCCGCCGGCAATGGCACGTTCACCACCACCGTGGGCGCCGGCAACACCGGGACGGCCACCATCGATGCGGGCACGGTGACCAACGCCGCGCAATGGGTGCCGGACACCTACACCATCACCTTCACCGATCCGACGGACTACACCGTCACCAACAGCGCCGGCACGACCGTGGGCGGGGGCACCTTCACCAGCCCCGGCTCCATTGCCTTCAATGGCATCAGCACCACCGTGACCGGAACGCCGGCGGCAGGCGACACCTTCACGGTGGCGCCGGCCGGCACTTCCAGCGCATTCAATACGCTCACCAGCCTGATCACGACGTTGAACAATCCCGCGCTCAGTTCCGCGCAGATCTCAACCCAGGTGGGCACCGCGCTGGAACAGATCGATGCAGCGGTCAACAATTTCGGCGAGGTCAGCGCCTCGGTCGGTGCCCGCATCAATGCCATCACGGCCGCGAACACCACCGCCCAGAGCCAGCAGACGACCATGACGGCATCGGTCAGCACCCTGCAGGATGTGAACTACGCCGCTGCAACCACCCAGCTATCGACCGAAGAGCTGGCGCTGCAGGCGGCGCAGGAGTCGTACGCGTCCATCTCCAAGTTGTCCTTGTTCAATTACGTGCAGTGAGCGTGACGCCAAATGCGTGACACGGATCACGTCCTGCCGGCCAAACGGCCTAAAGTTCCCCAGCGGCCAACCGATACACATCCTGAACGGATAGCGGCGTAAAGGCCGCAGCCCGCAAGGAGGCCTCGGGACTAAGAAGTCCCAAAGGCCGATACCAGCAAAAGGAGTTTCTGATCATGTCTCTTGTACTGAATACCAACATTGACTCAATGGTCGCGCAGAACAGCCTGACCAGCTCCGGCACTCAGCTGGCCTCGGCCCTGCAACAGCTGTCCTCGGGCCTGCGCATCAACACCGCAGCCGACGATGCCGCCGGCTACGCCATCTCCCAGGGCATGACCTCGCAGATCAACGGACTGAACCAGGCTGCGCAGAACGCCAACGACGGCGTCTCCCTGGCGCAGACCGCCTCGGGCGCCCTGTCCGAAGTCACGACAGACCTGCAGACCATGCGCGACCTGGCGGTGGAGTCGCTCAACGCCACCAACAGTTCCCAGGATCGTACGGATCTGAACGCGCAGTTCACGCAGCTGGCCGCCGACATCAACAACGTCGCCGCCACCACGCAGTTCAACGGCGTGAACCTGCTCGACGGCAGCTTCCAGGGCGCGGACTTCCAGATCGGCGCCAACGCCGGTCAGATCCTCAGCGTCACCTCGATTTCCAGCGCCGCCACCAATTCCATCGGCAACATCTACACCACCGGCTCCGGTGGCGCGGGCGGCGCGGCCTACACGCTGACTCCTGCCGCCAACAACGGCGACCAGGTCAGCCTGAGCCTTTCGGTCACCCCGGCGGCCACCACGGCGAACCCCACTCCCGCCGCCATCACCGTCAATGCGGGCACGGTCACCCTGACCGGCACCCAAGCGACGGACCTGCAGAACGTCGCCTCGGCGATCAATTCGGCCCTCGGCTCAAGCTATGGCATCGTGGCCACGGTCGACAGCACGGGCGCCATCAACCTGAGCAGTTCCAACGATGCCGCGCAGACAGTCGCCGTGACGGTGACCGATGGCACGGCTGCCGCCGGCGGCACTGCCACCGAGACAGCCGCTCAGCTGGGCCTCGGCGCGACGTACGCCCTTGGTTCGGTAGGCGCCGCGGCCACCCCGGCCACCGGCAGTACGACTGGCGCGAGCACGCTGTCGAATCTGGGTGTGACCACCGTCGACCAGTCGAACCTGGTGCTGATCTCCGTCGACAACGCGCTGCAGCAGCTCGCCACGTCGGGCGCGGATCTGGGCGCCTATCAGAACCGGTTCCAGGCCGCCATCTCGGGCCTGAACACAGATTCGACCAACCTCACCGCCGCCAAGAGCGCGATCGTGGACACGGATTACGCCGCAGCCACCTCGAACTTGTCGAAGGCGCAGATCCTGCAGCAGGCCAGCACCGCGATGGTGGCCCAGGCCAACACGATTCCGCAGAACATTCTGACGCTGCTGCAGAAGCTGCCGTAACGGTGACAGCCCACGGGTTGCAGATGATCCTGGACGGATGGGCGGACGCCGTAAGGCGCCCGCCCGCCGCCGTTTCCGCGAGGTAGTCCACGATGAGCACCACCAGTACATCCAACAGCACCGTCACCGGCACGACTCCGGTTTCGATCGCCAGCAGTTCCAGCGCGGGGGCAGCCGGCGGCTCGGTCATCAACGTCAGCTCGCTGGTGTCGCAGCTGGTCGCGGCCACGCAGGCTCCCCAGCAAGCCCTGATCACCACCCAGACTCAGGCGGTCACCACGCAGATCTCCTCGCTGGGTACACTCAAGAGCGCCCTGTCGACCTTTCAATCCTCGTTGAGCGCACTCGACGCCCCGAGCTCCTTCAACGCGCAGGCGGCCAGCAGCAGCAACTCGAGCGTGTTCACCGCCACGGTGGGCTCCGGCGCCCCCGTCGGCACGTACAACGTGACCGTATCGGCGCTGGCCCAGGCCCAGCAACTGCTGTCGAAGTCATCCTTCGGCGACGGCACGACCGCCATCGGCACGGGCACCCTGCAGGTGAGCCTCGGTGCCACCAACTTCAATGTAGACATCAGCGCCGGTAACGACACCCTCGATGGCATCGCCGCCGCGATCAATTCCGCCAGCGGCAACCCGGGCATCACGGCGACCATCCTCCAGGGCACCAATGGCGCCCAGCTGCTGCTGTCCTCGACGCAAAGCGGCGCTGCCAACACCATCCAGGTCAGCGAGACCGACGCCGGGAACGCCCTGTCGGCCCTGACCTACAGCAGCACCAACACGGCGAACTACACCGTGCAGTCAAAGGCCCAGGACGCGAGCTACAGTATCGCCGGCGTTGCGGCCACCAGTCCGAGCAATACCATCACCAGCGCGCTCAACGGCGTGACGCTGGATCTCACCGGGACGACCACAAGCACCGGTGCGGTCACGCTGACCGTCAGCACCGACACCTCGACCATCGAGAGCAACATCAGCGCCTTTGTCAGCGCCTACAACACCCTGGCGGGCTCATTGTCCACGCTGGGCGGCTATGATGCCTCGACCGGCACGGCCGGCCCCATGATGGGCAATGCCCTGCTCACCGGCATCCAGAGTCAGATTCAGAACGCGCTCTACAGTGTCGTCAATACCGGCTCATCCACCTACAACTCTCTGGCCAGCATCGGCATCACCACCAACAGTGACGGCACGCTGAGCCTCAATCAGAACACCCTGTCGACCGCGCTTGCCACCAACTTCAGTGCCGTCAGTTCACTCTTCAGCGGCACGAACGGAGTCGCGGCAAATCTGAACTCGCAGATAACCTCGGCCCTCGGCGCCAGCGGCGCGATCGCCACCGACAGCCAGACACTGGTGACCCAGGAAAACTCCCTGACCAAGCAGACCAGCACACTCAACACCCAGATGGCGGCGCTCTCGGCGAGCCTGACGCAGCAGTATTCCGCGCTGAATACTCTGCTCTCCTCGCTGCAGACGACTTCCTCCTACCTTACCCAGGCCTTCGCCAGCCTGCCCCAGGTACAAGGCTCGCCTAACGCCTAAAGGCGTTGGCCGCCCGCGCTCAAGTCCACCGCCCGACGGCCGTTAAATCTCCCAGGTAACGGAAATTGACGGAGCGACGATGTGAGTGGGCGGAATTCCGGACTGGCAACTTATAACAGCGTTTCGGTGCACGGCGGTGTCGCCAGCGCCGACCCACACCGCCTGGTGCAGATGCTCCTGGATGCCGCGACCGAGCGCATGCTCACGGCCCGCGGCTGCATCGAGCGCGGCGAGATCGTGCGCAAGGCGAAGCTGCTGCACAGCTGCGTGATCCTGGTTGCGGAGCTGCGCGGCACCCTCAATATGGCCGAAGGTGGATCGCTGGCGCAGAACCTGAGCGCTCTGTACGAGTACATCACCCGGCAGCTGCTGCTGGCCAACCTGAATAACGACACCGCGCGCATTACTGAAGTGCTCGGGCTGCTCGGCAACATCCGTAGCGCCTGGGTCGAAATCGGACCACAGGTACGGCAGTCGTCACAGCACGTGCAACCCCTGTGACCCTCATCACCCTTTTGGAACGTGCAGCGGAATCAGTGCCCGGATTGTCTCAAGAATTCAGGTCACGCTGCCGATGAGGATGCCAGACGAGGCGCGGCTCTTATTCCGGCTTCGGGTTTGACGTAACGGTGATCGCGGGCAGCCGCCTCGAATAGTGTAAAGGGAAGTCATGACATCCATCATCTCCTCGCTGTCTGTAGCCCAGATTCAGTCGCTGACGACGGCGCAGATAGCCTCGCTCGCTACCGCGGACGCCAACGCGCTCAGCACGACGCAGGCCCACGGCCTGCTTACGAGTCAGATTCCCTACCTCTCGGCCCCTGACATCGTTCAGATCAGTACCTCAGCAATCGCTGCCCTGAGCACCGCGCAAGTCGCGGTCATCAGTGTCACGGATGTGAAGGCTCTGACCATCGCCCAGGTCAGTAATCTGTCGACCAGCCAGGTACAGTCACTGACCTCCGGCCAGATCGCCGCCTTGAGCACTGCTCAGGTAGCCACTCTCGCCTCCAGCCTCAGCGGCGGTCAGCTGGCCCTGGTCGGCACCGCCCAGGCGGCCGGTCTGACCAGCTCGGCCATCAGCGGCATCAGCACCACGAACCTGGCGAGCCTGAGCACCGCCGCCT
>Ga0182030_10000778_pt1 | contig 62531 bp, 44 predicted proteins | sample 812S3MmetaG_FD_121299 | JGI IMG/M metagenome (GOLD analysis project Ga0182030, IMG submission 121299) | Permafrost microbial communities from Stordalen Mire, Sweden - 812S3M metaG (Illumina Assembly) | ecosystem: Environmental > Terrestrial > Soil > Wetlands > Permafrost | place: Sweden... | reverse complement strand
GCCGCGGCTCCCAACGCCAGCGTGGCAGCAGCAATAGTTGCAAGCAAGCGGCGCATTTAGGGTTCCTCCAGATGTTACGGCTACTGTGCGCACTGCGCCCGGTCACGTCAACGCATCAGGTGCCGGCAGAACGCACATAAGCGTCGGCGGCCGGGACAATGGCGCGTTTTTCGGACAGCTTGAAGCGCGCGGTCTCCATGCCACGATCGACGTTATCCGACATCTCGGCCGGCACATGCGAGCGCACCCAGGGCTCGAGCTGGTCCAACGGCACGCTGTCCCAGAATCCGGCCGGTACGTACTGCGCCACCATCAGCGGCGCAAAGCTCGGAAACGGCGCCAACAAGCTGTCGACATTGGCACTGAATGTTGACCAGGCCAGTTCGTGGTGATACCCGGCCAGGCCGAACACCATCCTGACGCGCAGCTGCACCGCCTGCGGCGGCAGTTCGGAAGACAGCGCGATCTGGACAACCTGCGCTGCAAGCTGCGGATCGCGCACGTTGACCAGTGCGGTGTAATAGCGCTGCAGCTCGGCCTCATCCTTGGCCTGCTTCGCCATCGCGTGTACCTGGTCGAAGGTAGCGGCGTCGGCATCGCGCATTACGATCGAAAGCACCATCTCCTGGTCATCCGGTCCGAGCCCGCTGTGATCCTTCATGAAGGCATCGAAGCGTCGGCGCGCCTCGCTGATGACGTCCGGATCACCCCAGGCACCCAGATCGGCAAGCAACTTGCGCCGCAGCTTCTGCACGTTCGGCGTCTCGTCGGGTTTCGCATTCCAGCCGAGCTGCTCCGCAATCGGCTTGATGATCGAACGGGCGAAGGCAGCGTAGGCTTTATGTCCACTGGTGCCGCGCTCGTCATATTCGATGGTACCCAGCGCCTCGACGATCTGATCCCACTGCCGGGCATCGACACTGCTGCCCATCGCCGACGCGAGCGTGAGGTAGCTTGCCAGTTCGGCCTTGCCGGACTCCACCAGTGCCCACTGGTCATCCAGCAGCGCGATGCGGTCGGCATCCGGCAGGCGAGCGAAGTTCCTGGCATTGACGGTGAACGTGGCTTCATCGTAGCGGGTGCGGTAGAAACCGATGGCGTCGGCATTGACGCTGAGCGGCTCATCGCAGCGGCCGGCCGCCACTTTCTGGCCATCGTCAGCCAGAAGAATTGACCGTGTCGATGCTGCCGCACCGGACCTGAGCTGTAACGGGATGTGCCACTTCGGCTGGCGCGGATCAGTGCCGCTCAGAAGGAAACGCTGTTGCGACAGCGTGATGGTGCGCGCACCGGCCGCATCACAGGCCGCCGCCACACTGACCAGCGGAAATCCGCCCTGCTGCGTCCAATCGGCCGCGATCTGGCCGATGTTGCGATGGCTGGCGGCGCCCAGGGCATTCCACAGATCGACCGTGGTGGCGTTGGAATACGCGTGCGCCTTCATATAGGCGCGTATTCCGTCGCGGAACACGTCCGGCCCCATGTAGGCCTCGAACATGCGCAGCACCGACTGGCCCTTGTTATAGGTGATTTCCGGATCAAACGAGTTGTCTACCTGCAGCTCGTCGGTGACGTGCTGCTGGATCGCGTGTGAAGAGATGCGTGCGTCGGCGCGCATCGCAACCTCCTTGGTGGAATCCTCGCTCTCCCACCATTTCCAGCTCGGGTTACGCCGGTCGGTCTCCTTTGCCGCGCGCCAGGATGCGAAGCTCTCGTTGAGCCAGATGTCATCCCACCAGCCCATCGTGACCAGATCGCCGTTCCACTGATGCGCCATCTCATGCGCCTGCACGCTGTAGACTTCCTGCCGGTCGCCAATAGTGCTGGCCGGCGTGACCAGCAGCAGCTGGTCGAAGTAGGTAATGGCACCCCAATTCTCCATCGCGCCGTTGAATCCGCCGGGAATCGCGATCGAGTCGAGCTTGGGCAGCGGGAATGGATAGCCGAAGTAATCGTTGTAGTCCGCCAGGATCTGCTGCGCGTTGGCGAGCGCCGTGGTGCCGTTCTGCTCCTGGCCGCGCACTGCCCAGACGCCGAAATCGGTGCCATCGCTGCGTGCCTTGACCTGCGCCAGATCGCCGGCAGAGAACTCCACCAGGTAGGAAGGCATTTTCGGGGAGGGCTGGAAGGTCACCGTAGCCGTATCGCCATGCACCACCCGGGTTGCGACCGGCATGTTGGACAACGCGACCCATTTGGCCGGCACCTGCACCTGCAGCTCAAAGCGCGCGCGAAACGCCGGCTCATCCCAGCATGGAAACATACGACGCGCGTCGGTCGCCTCCATCTGTGTGGAGAGCATCAGGCCCTGTCCGCCGCCGGGCACTTCGTAGTGCTGCGCGAACAGTCCGTGCGGCTGCTTCTCGATCTTCCCCTGGTACGAGAAGCTCAGCGTGTGCGGTCCGGCCGGCGCGTCTGCCGCCAGAGTGAGGGTGGTCAGCTGCCGGCTGTCCTCGGTCGCCACCGATTGCACCGGTTTGCCGTCCAACCGCACGTCCTGCAGCGTCTCGTTGAGCGAGTTGAATACCACGGTCGCGCTCGGCGAGCGGAATTGCAGCTGCACCGATTCGGTGCCTGTGAACGTCATGTCGTCCGGCTTGGGCACAATGCTGACATGGTAGGTGAGCGGCACCACGTTCTTCGGCAGCCGGCCCGGCGCCGCGTCGAATGAGAATGGCGCCGGAGCCGCCGGCGGCGTAGTGGGTTCGCCCGCAGCCGCGGCGATCGTCGCCAGCAGGCAAATGGTGCCCGCCATGCTCGAAAGCACGCGCGTCTCGAGTGTGCCCTTGTTTTTGATCAACATACCGGTCCTCCAAACTACCAACGGGTGGTCTGCCGATCTGTCTGCGTGCGGCTTTGCCTGCATCAGCGGGCTGCGCGCGGCGGCCGGCGCGCTACTTTGCCATTGGTGTGCCGGATTGGCGAGATTCGCCCTGCGGGCGGCGGCAAACGCGCGCCCGGCCAGCGGTTCCGGGCGCAAGATTGCGTGCCGGGTCCATCGTCATTTGCCGCCAGGGCCGCACGAGGGCTAGGATTCAGGGCGTACAAGCATGATCGGCCGAAGAAGGGCCGCGAAATACCACTAAATAACGCGTCTGGATCAGGGAGATCGGCTGTGGACATCAACAAGATCATCACCCGTGCCAAGGCTGTGCTGCTCGCGCCGCGAACCGAATGGCCGCTGGCGGCGGCGGAACCCAACACCATCGGCGGCCTGTATTCCGGCTACATCGTCGTGCTGGCAGCGATACCGGCGATCATGCGTTTCCTGTCCTCGACGCTGATCGGGGTATCGGTGCCGTTCCTGGGCTCGTATCGCGTGCCTATGGCCGCCGGGCTGACCACCGCGGTAGTGACGTATGTGCTGTCCCTGGTGTGGATATACGTGGTCGCGCTGATCGTGGACGCACTCGCGCCCTCCTTCAGCGGCGAGAAGAATCGTGTCCAGGCGCTCAAAGCCGTGGCTTATTCCTCGACCGCGTACTGGGTATCGTCGATCATCGGCATCATTCCCGGCCTCGGCCTGCTCGCCGCCCTGGCGGGCGGCATCTACAGCATCTATCTGCTGAACATGGGACTGCCCTATACGATGAAATGCCCGGCGGAAAAGTCCATCGGCTACACCGCCGTCTCGATCATCGTGGCAATCATCGTCGGCTGGGTGTTCGCCCTGCTCATCGGCTCGATCGGCGGCCTGGGGCTGGGATTGGGACGCAGTCTGACGGGTTATTCGGCTCCGGCATCTATGCGCCGCGGCGGCGATTTTGCCGCCGGCAGCACCGGCGCGGCGCTGCAGGCCTGGAGCAAGAAGATGCAGGACGCCAGCAAGCAGGTCGATGCGGCGCAGAAATCCGGCGATCCGGGCGCACAGGCGAATGCGGTCGGCCAGATGATCGGGGCTGCGGTGGGCAGCGGCGGCAAGGTCGAATCGCTGGCGCCCGACCAGCTCAAGCCGTTTGTGCCCGATGAGCTGCAGGGCCTGAAGCGCACGCAAATGTCGGTCGACCGAAGCGGCGCGCTGGGTGTGCAGATCTCCAAGGCCAGCGCGAGCTACTCCGACGACGGCCAGCGCCGGCTGAATCTGCAGATCACGGATACCGGGTCGCTCAAGGGGCTGGTGGGATTTGCCGCCGGCTGGGCGGGGGTCGAGCAGGACAATGAAACCGATACCGGCTACGACAAGACTTATAAGAACGGCGGCCAGCTGGTGCACGAGAAATGGGACACCCGCGGCAACTCCGGCGAGTACGGCGTCGTGGTCGGGGATCGCTTCTCGGTCGACGTGTCGGGCAGCGCGGCCAGCATCGATGAATTGAAGGCGGCGGTCGCCAGCATCAATCTGGCCGGACTCGAGGCGCTCAAGAACCAGGGCGTGCAGGCCAATTGAACCGCGCCGCAATCGTGTGCGGCGCGGCTAGCAACTGCGGCTGACGGCTACTTGGCCAGCTGCACCATCGTCGACACCACCCAGCCCTCATTGCCGAGCTCGTCGTTGACCTTCCACCAGACGCCCTGCTTGTCGCCGGTCGGGTAGAGCTGCATGCCGACGTCCAGATCGCGGACCACCTGGGACTTGAGGTCCGGACTGGTGTAGAGCTTGCCGGGCTTGGCCATCGTGACAGCCTGCTGCACGTTGTCGGCCTTGGCATCCGGCGCCGAACTCTTCACATCGTTGACCAGCTTGGTATAGGCCTCAAGATAGGCCATCGCAATCACCTGGCCGATTTCGGTGTTGGCGTAGCTGCTGGCACCAGCGGCGGCAAATCCGCCAAAGAATCCCAGCCCGCCGCCGCCCATCCAGCCGAGGTCGGTCTTCTTGGCGTGGCCCTGCTCGAGCGCCACCTGCTCGGTCGAACGCACATCGGTCAAGGTCAGCACGACGTCCGCGGTCTTGCTCTTCAAGCTGACGCCGCCGACCACGGCGCCAATGCCATGCCCCAGCAGCCCGCCGAGCGCCCCGCCGACATTGGTACCCTGGGCATTGCCATTGCGATTCGCGATGTCGGGCACCAGCACATAGTCGGCCGCCTTCATCTGCCCCTTGCCGATATTGGAGCCGACGCGCTCCTCACCGCTACCAGCCAGCTCGCGTTCGGCCTTGGCCGCCGCCAGTCCCTTGCCGCGATCTACCAGCGTGAAGCACTTGGACTGCGACACGTAGACCTTGATCAACGCGGCTGGCGAATCCAGCTGCATCGCGGTCCACCAGGGGTTCTCCGGCTCGGTCACTGCCAGCGTGCCGATCTTCTTCTCGCACACCGGAATCTGCGGTTGTGTGTTGGAGTCGGCAGCCGCTCGTGACGCGCCGGCCGCTGCCGCACCCGAGGCCAGTATTAGCGCAAAGTAGTGCCGGAGATCCTTAGTAGTCATTTTCGCTTCCCTCCCGAGTGTGCGAATTATGCGCAATTTTAAGCCACTCCCGCCACAATCTTACCCCTTGCGGCAGCCGCGTGGCGCGCCAGCGCGGGAATTCGGGCATATTTTGTAACAACCAGTCGATCGAACGGCAAGGCAGTGGGGACAGATGGAAAAGGTGTTCATTTCGGCCGACTCGCTGTTGCACGACTCGATGGAGCTTGCCACGCGCGTCGTACGCAGCGGTTTTCGCCCGACCTTCCTGGTCGCCGTATGGCGTGGTGGGGCGCCGATCGGCATTACGGTGCAGGAGGTGCTCGAATTCCACGGCGTCCACGCCGACCACATCGCCATCCGCACCTCGTCCTATACCGGTATCGACCATCAGGCCAAGACGGTACGGGTACACGCGCTCGACTACCTGGTGTCGCGCCTGTCGGCCGAGGACCAGTTGTTGCTGGTGGATGACGTATTCGATTCGGGACTGAGCATCGAGGCGATCATGCGCGAGCTGACGGCGCGTTGCCGCCGCAACCTGCCGGACGAGGTCCGGATCGCGACCGCATATTACAAGCCGCTGCGCAATCGCAGCGCCATCAAGCCGGACTATTACGTGCGCGAGACCAACGACTGGCTGGTATTCCCGCACGAGCTGCAGGGACTCACGCGCCAGGAGATCCTGGACCACAAGCCGGTCGACGCCAGCTTTTTTGATGTCGATTAGGACGTCCTGCGGTGAGCGCTGAGGTGCAGACTCTGCTACAGCAAGGCCGCGCGGCGTTCGGCCGCGGCGAGCCGGATCTGGCGCTGAAACACTTCGTTCGCATTCTCGAGTTCGACCCGCACAACATCGCCGCACTCAATAACCGCGGGCTGGTACTCGGGCATCTGCAGCACATCGACCAGGCCCTGGGCTGCTTCGCACAGGTATTGGAGATAGAGCCTGGCAACGTAATCGCACTGGTCAATGGCGGCATTGCCCTCGCCCATCTCGGGAAGTCGACCGCCGCGCTCGATTGGTACGACCGGGCGCTGGCGATTGACCCCCGGCACGTTGAGGCCTGGATGTGCCGGGGCCGGGCACTGATGCTGCTTGATCGTCCGGCGCAAGCCGTGGAGTGCTTCAACACGGTGGTGCAAATCGATCCGCGCAATATTGATGCCTACTTCAACCTGGGCCGCTTGTTCCAGTGCCTTGGTCGTCACCTGGAAGCGCACATGTGCTTTGGCGAGGCCCTGAACAACCAGCACCGCTATCCTGAAGCGCTGGCGCACTTCGACCAGCTGGTCGCGGCCACCCAGCAGCAGCCGTCAATTCTGGTCGGGCGCTCGGTGGCGCTCGCCGGCCTGGATCGCAACGCCGAAGCGCTCGAGTGCCTTGAGCGGGCGCTGCGGATCGAGCCCGATCTGCCGTTCGCAATCAGCAACCGCAGCTGTCTGCTGCTCACGCAGGGGCAGTTGCAGGAAGGATTCCAGGGATTTGAGGCGCGCTGGAGGATTGCGCCGTTCAGGGACCAGGCGCTCGCCACATCGGCACCGCTCTGGCTGGGCGGCGGCGCGCTGGCCGGCAAGGCCATCTTGGTGCACCACGAACAGGGGCTGGGCGACACCCTGCAATTCATACGCTACGTACCCTTGCTTGCACGGCGCGGCGCGCGGGTGGTACTGCGGCTGCCTCCGGCGCTACTGGAAATCATGCGCGCCCTTGAGGGTGTGGCACAGATCGTATCCGACACGGATCCGCTGCCGGCGCACGATCTACACTGTCCGGTGATGAGCCTGCCGCTCGCCTTCGGAACTACGCTGCATACGATACCGGCCGGCATCCCCTACCTGCGCGCCGATCCGGCGCGCGCCGCTCGATGCGGCGCGCGCCTGGGTGCCGGGTCGCGACCGCGGATTGGCCTTGTCTGGGCCGGACGACACCGACCGCCAATCAACTATGCACGCGACGTGCCGCTGGCGGCTCTGTGTCCGCTGCTGGAACTGGACGCGGATTTCTTCAGCCTGCAGCGCGAGATGGCACCGGCGGATGCAATCACGCTGGAGTCGATACGCGGCATTTCCCGGCACGGCGATGCGCTGGGCGACTTCGCGGACACGGCCGCACTACTGGCCAATCTGGACCTCGTGATCGCTGCCGACACTTCGGTGGTGCACCTTGCCGGAGCGATGGGTAAACCGGTGTGGGTGATGAACCGCTATGCACCCTGCTGGCGCTGGCTGCGCGGGCGCGCCGACTCCCCCTGGTACCCCACCGCCCGCCTGTTTCGGCAGAGCTCTTTCGGCGATTGGACCGGCGTCGTCGCTCAGATCGGCCAGGCGCTCAATGCAGCGCTGGGCGCAGGCAAAGGCTTCGGGCCGCGATCCGCCTGAGTGCATCCGGGAGTGCCCGCACTGCGTCGACGGCGTAGAATGTCGGCATGAAATACCTGCACACCATGGTCCGCGTAACCGATCTGGAAGCCTCCAGCAAGTTCTACTGCGACGCGCTCGGATTGCGCGAAGTAAAGCGCACCAGTCATGAGAAGGGACGCTTTACGCTGGTGTACCTGGCCGCGCCCGGTGACGAGGACGCGCAGATCGAACTTACCTACAACTGGGATCCGGAAACCTACACCGGCGGCCGCAATTTCGGCCACGTCGCCTACGAGGTGGACGACATCTACGCCACCTGCAGCCTGCTGATGCAGCGCGGCGTGACCATCAACCGGCCGCCGCGCGATGGCAAGATGGCATTCGTGCGCTCACCTGACCTGATATCGATCGAGTTGTTGCAGAAAGGTGCCGCGCTGCCACCAAAGGAGCCGTGGGTTTCGATGCCCAGCGTCGGCAGCTGGTAGCCGGTCGCTGATAGCCGCCGGCATACGGCGCTGCACTCAGCCGCGCCGCTCGACCCTCATCAAAAGATCTTCGCGCATGCGCAGATTTATGCGGGCTTCCATGGCGGGCGGCCCGGATTGCGCACAACGCAGCCTGAACTGGCGTGCCGCCTGGTGGATGTGGATCGCCATTTCGTAGGTGGCGAAGGTTTCGCCGACGCAGTGACGCGGCCCGGCCGAAAACGGAATGAAGGCAAAGCGATGCGCCGCGGACTCTGCGCCGCCGCCGAAGCGGTCGGGCCGAAATTCATCCGGCTCGCTCCAGTGCCGCGGATCGCGCTGCACGACATACGGGCTCATGAAAACATCGGTCCCGGCCGGGGCCTGGAAGCCAGCCAGGCGGTCCGCGTGCTTGCAACGGCGCGTCAGCACCCAGACCGGCGGAAACAACCGCAGCGCCTCCAGGATCACCTGATGCGTGTAGTGCAGCGACTCGACCGTCGCCAGGCGCAGATCAGCCAGCTCCGTGGCATCGACTTCCGCATGCAGCTTCGCTTCGACTTCGGGATGTTGCGACAGCAGGTACCAGACTGAATTGAGTACCGCGGCCGTGGTCTCATGTCCGGCGACGATGATCGACATCACCTCGTCGATCAGTTCCCGGTGCGACATCGCAGAGCCGTCGGCACGATCGCGCGCCGCCATCATCATCGCCAGCCAGTCGACATCCGCGGCGTTATTCGCTGCCGGCCCCGTCCCGGTTGCCATCGCCGCTTCGCGGCGTGCGATCACGTTCTCGATATGCTTGCCCAGTTGCCGGAAGCGGAATGCGAAGCGCAGGTCGCGCGCGGCCTCTTCGGTGAGCAGCGCAAACGGATTGGCGCCGAGCTCGGCGCGCAGGCGATCGAAATCGGCACCGAGGGTTGCACGCAGCACGACCTCCAGCGCACTCTCGCTGGTCTCTCGGGTAACATTCAGCATCGCCCCGCTGGCGGCCTTATCGCCCCAGCTCGCCAGCCGCCGGCGATTGATGTCGGCAATCAGCGCGCCGAATCGCTCGACCCGCGAGCGTTGGAACATCGGCTGCATCATCCGATGCTGGCGCTTCCAGACCTCGCCCTCGCTGACGATGATGCCGTTACCGACCAGGATCCTGACCCGGTCCAGGCCCACGCCGATGGTGTAGTTCCGATGATTGGACACCAGCACGCGCTTGATAGTCTCCGGATCTGCAATCACCCAGGTATCGCTGTTGCGACCCGGCGCATGTACGCGATAGATGTCGCCGAACACGGCGCCGTCCTGGATCATGCGCGACAGCGAATCGTCGGTGGAACCAACGTCGAACTGCGCGTGTGCGCACGGCGGACGGGGGTCGTTGCTGTCCGATGAGCCCATGGAATCCTTTCAGGTCGGATGGCGCAATATAGCCGACCAACTTGGCGATTACCCGCGTCATTTCGGCCGCCCTGTTTGCTATCATGCGCACCAATGAGGCGCCCGGATTCGATGCGCGCGCCACCATGAGGTCATACAGAATGAACTCGCCTCCGCGCGCGCTGCGCTTGCGTGCCGTAATCTGCGGTGTGACCGCATACCTGCTGCTGCTCGGGGCACCGGCTGGTGCCGCTACTGCAGCCGCGGGCTCCGCTGCCACCGGCTCGGCTGCCGCGTCGATGTGGGATCTGTCCGATCTATATGCGACCCCGCAGGCCTGGAGCGAGGCGCTCGCGCGCACGCAGACGGCCGCCGCTGCGCTCGATGGCTACAAGGGCACGCTGGGCGGTGGCGCCGCTGCGATGCTGGCGGCACTCGATGCCATCAGCGGCGTGCAACGCGAACTGGCGCGCCTGGTGGTGTACGCGAACCTGAAGGCCGATGAGGATCTGCGCGTCGCAGCCGACCAGGAACGTCGCCAGCAGAGCCAGGCGCTGGGAACGCTGATCGCGCAGAAGACCTCATGGGTGGCACCGGAGATCGTCGCCCTCGGCGCCGACACCGTGCACCGTTTCCTGGCCGAGAGTGCGCCGCTGGCACAGCGCTTCGATTTCTATCTCGACAACACGCTGCGCGGTGCACCGCATACGCTGGGGGAGCAGGCGGAAAACGTGATGGCGGCCGCCGGCACGTTCCTGCAACAGCCGGGTACGGTGCGCTCGCTGCTAGCCAACGGCGAACTGCCGCTGCCGACCATCAGGCTGTCGGACGGCAGGAAAGTGCGGCTCGATCAGTCGGCCTACGACAAGTACCGCCAGTCCGCCAACCGTGCCGATCGCAAGCTGGTGTTCGACTCGTTCTGGGGTGCCTGGAGCCGCTATCAGGCAACCCTCGGCGGGTTGCTGAGCGCGCAGGTCATGGGCGATGCGTTCACCGCCGGTGCGCGGCATTTCGACAACTCGCTCCAGGCCGCGCAGTTCGGCGACAACATGCCGGGCGCGGTTTACAGGACCCTGGTCGCCGAGACCAACGCGGCACTGCCGACCTTCCATCGCTATCTGCGGCTGCGCCAGCGGCTGCTCGGTATCCAGGGGGAGCTGCACTACTACGATAACTATCCACCGATATTTGCGCTCAAGCCGCTACCGGTTTTCAGCGTCGCGGAATCCGAGCGCATCACGCTCGCGGCGCTGCAGCCGCTGGGCGAGGACTATCTGAATCTGTTGCGCCGGGGTTTCGCCGGGCGCTGGATGAATGTCGAGCCACACCCGGGCAAGGCTTCCGGTGCCTACATGAACGGCTCGGCTTACGACGTGCATCCATACCTGCTGCTCAATCACACCGGCGACTATCAATCGCTGACCACCCTTGCGCATGAGTGGGGCCATGCAGTCCACACGATGCTGTCCAACATCGCGCAGCCATTCGACAAGTCGGGCTACTCGACTTTCATCGCCGAGTCGGCTTCGATTGGCAACGAGATGCTGCTCAACGACTACATGGTCGAGCATGCCAGCTCCAGGGCGGAGAAACTGTATTACCTCGGATTGGGACTTGATCAGATTCGCAGCACCTTCTTCCGCCAGGTTCAATTTGCGGAGTTTGAACTGCGCATCCACGAAGAGCTGGAACAGGGACACGCGCTGTCGGGTGCGCGCATGACCGAGATGTACTGCGGCCTGCTGCGCAAGTACTACGGCGAGGCGGCCGGGGTCATGAAAATCGACCCGGCGTACTGCGTCGAGTGGAGCTACGTGCCTCACTTCTTTCTGGATTTTTATGTGTACCAGTACGCCACTTCGATGGCGGGCGCAGCGTACATGACCGATGCGATATTGCAGCATGGCGCACCGGCGCGCGAGCGCTTCCTGACCATGCTGCGCGCCGGCAATTCCGACTACCCCTATCAGCTCTATCAACGCGCCGGCGTCGACATGGCCACGCCGGCGCCCTACCGGGCGCTGGTAGCGCGCATGAACCGCATCATGGACGAGATCGAAGCCCTGCAGCCGCAGGCGGCCCGGCACTAGCGCTGCGAGCGCTGTCGCGGCCACTACAGGTACGGCAGCATCAGGTGCGCGGCGTTATCGCGCAACTGGCTTGGCCGCGAGCGGCGATCGAGATCGGCCTGCAGCATGCGCGTGGTCTGGTTGGCGGCTATCTTTGCGCTGACCTGCTGGACGATGACGGAATGGTAGAGCTCGAGATTGATCTCGAAGTTCAGGCGAAAGCTGCGCATGTCCCAGTTGGCGCTGCCGACCAGGCACCAGATGCCGTCGACCGTCATCAGTTTTGAGTGATCAAACGGCGCCATGTGGGTCCAGACCCGGCAGCCGGCCGTCAGCAGCGGCGCGATATGCGCGCGCATCGCCCAATCAACCGTGGGGTGATTGCTGTGCTCCGGCAGCACGATATCCACGCCAACGTTGCGCATCGCCGCCAGTGCCAGCGCGGTGATGATGCGATCGTCGGGCAGGAAATACGGCGTCATGATCTGGATCGAGGACCGCGCGCAGGCTATCGCTTCCAGTATCAGCAGTTCGATTTTCTCCAAGTCCTGATCCGGTCCGGAGGTGATTGCGCGCACCAGGCTGTCACCGACGGGCGCGAGCCGCGGGAACCATGCCTCGCCTGCGAGCGCCTCGGCGGTGGTGAAATACCACTGGGCTGCGAATGCCTCGCACAGCTGCGCCACGACCGGACCCTCGAAGCGGAAATGAGAGTCCAGCACCATGTGGCGCGGCTTGCGCGCCACGACGTTCTCGGCGCCGATGTTCAGGCCGCCGGTGAAGGCCACGCGGCCGTCGACGCACAGAATCTTGCGGTGCGTGCGCAGGTTGAGAAATGGCATGCGCCACGGCAGCACCGAGTGCATGAACCGCGCGACCGGGACACGCTCGTGATGCAGCTTGTGATAGGTTGCCGAGCGCAGATAGCCGCCGCCGTAGCCATCAATCAGTACTCGTATTTCGACGCCGCGCCGGTGCGCACCGACCAGCGCCGTGATGAACTCATCGCCGATGGCATCGGCGCGGAAGATATAACTCGACAGCGCGACGCTGGCGGCCGCGCCCTCGATCGCCGCGATCATCTGCGGGTAGGCGGCGTCGCCGTTGGCCAGCATGCTGATGGCATTGTCGGGCTGGACGTTGCGCCGGCTGATACGACGCCCTGCCAGTTCGAGGCCGGCCAGGTGCGCGCAGGCCGCCGGCGCAGGCGATGCTTCGATCGGCGGGTCGTGTGGCAGCACGACGCCCTGGCTGCGCGCGCGCCGCTGCACGCGATTGATTCCCAGCAGAGCGTACAACAGGCTGCCGACTACCGGTGACAGCCACGCCAGCCCGATCCACGACACCGCCGATCCCGGATTGCGGTTGTGCGCCAGCACGTGCAGCGTGACGCCGGCAGCCAGCACAAAATGCACCACCGGCAGTGCGACGGCGACATACGGAACGAGCTCCGGCGGCACGCGCGCGACCCTAGCGCTGCAGCTTGTGGGCGTGCAGTTCGGCGGCAGCCAGTTCGACCGAGCGGCCGAAATACCGCATCTCGTAATGGCGCATGCGCTTGTACACCGCGTAGTCCGCGGCCATGTAGGCCGCCGCCCAGCCACGGGCGCCGTCCAGCACGGCCAGGCGTAGCAGGTAGTCCTTCAGGAACGTCAGCATGAACACCAATGGCCATCCATAGGGCCGGCTCGCGCGTCCATGCTCGCGCCAGTCGAGCGCCTTGAGCTCTGCATAGCGCAGGTACTTGAGCTGGTGGTGCACCAGCGTGGGATTGAGGTAGTGCATGAATGGCGGCTGGAACCTCACTTCCGCGCCCTGGTACTGCAGCGACTCGTGTACTCGGACCTCGCTCCAGCGCGCGCGCGCCCGGTGATAGATGCGCGGCTTGCGCTCACGCACCATCGACCGGTACCAGTGCATCGGCCTGCCCATGAAGCAGGCGGTGCGGAATAACACGCCCGCGGCGGCGTTCGATGCCAGCAGATTGGGCAATTCGCGCGCAAGCACCGCGCCCAGTTCCGGGGTCAGCGCCTCATCGGCGTCAAGCGAGAGGATCCACTCATGGCTGGCGAGCGTGCTGCCGAAGTTGCGCTGTGCGCCGAACCCGAGCCACGCCTGCTCGACTACCCGGGCCCCGTGGGCGGCGGCAATCGCCCTGGTGTCATCTTCGCTGCCACAGTCGATCACGATCTTTTCGGCGGCAAAGCTCACGCTGTCGAGGCAGCGCGCGATATTAGCCGCCTCGTTGTAGGTGATCACGATCAGGCTGATGGAATGCATGGGCTGTGGCGGCATGGCCTTTATCAAATGCGCTTCGAGGCGGAATTCAACGCCGTCTGCCATGCGGCCAGAACCTGCTGCGGCGTAATGTACAGCATCGAGCGCTCGCCCTCATGCTCTGCGACCAGACATTCGACCGACGCCACCCGGCCGCGCGGAGCGTACATGAACGGCTCGGTCCTGCCGAACAGCGCGACCACGGTGCAGCCGACAGCGGCTGCGAGGTGCGCGGGCCCGGTGTCCACCGAGACCATGCCGGTGGCGCGACCGGCCAGGCCGAGCAGCCTTGAAATCGAGAGTTCATGCACGACGTCATGGGCACCGTCGATCGCCGCGAGCCGCAGGATGTCCTGGTTCAGTGCCGACTCCTGCGGCACGCCAAGCAGCAGAATGGCGTGCCCCGGATGCAGCGCCCGCAGGCCGCGCAGCACCGCCGCCCAATTGTGCTCCGGCCAGTACTTGGAATTGCTGCGCCGCCGCCGCAGGCCGCGTCGCATGGTGCGCTTGTTGCCGGCCTGGATCAGGATCAGCGGCTGGCCGGCCCACGGGCGCCGCTGCGACCAGGCGTCCACTTCAGCGCGCTGCGCATCGGTCACGATCAGCTCGCCGAACGCGTCGCTGGCCGTCACCGGCAGGTCCTCGCCGCCGAGCACTGGTGGATTGCGCCAGGCAAAGCGCAGCCAGCGCTCGCAGAAATGCGAGCCGGACAAACCGGGCAGATTCTCGTGATGGCACCAGTATTGCGCCGTCCAGCCGGCGCGCAGCAGCAGCCGGCAGACCTTGCGGTTGTCGTGATCGAACAGCCAGGTCGGGCCGGCGCCGCGCGCGCGCAGTTCGCGCACCAGGCGCTGCTGTGCCGGACTGAGCCAATACGGCGGCTTGCGGCTGGCGAGCAGGAATATGTCCCCCACTCCCGGCTGCCCCTGCAGCAGCGGCCGGGTCCAATCGGCGGCAGCCAGGATATCCACCGGCTGGCCCAAGCGCGCATGCAGAGGGCGAATCGCCGCCGTCAGCATCACCATGTCGCCCAGGGCGCCGAAGCGCACCACCAGTGGCCGTGGATTCAAGGCTGGCCCACGGCGCCATCGCCGGAAGCAGCGCACCCGAGATCGTCCACGGCCAGCTGTACGCGGGCCGCGAACCCGTGCTTGTTGGTCAGGAACCAGCTGCGTGCGGCGGCGCCGATTGCATCCAGCTGCGCTGCATCCAGCAGCAGGGTATGCGCGATCGCAGCTTCCAGCGCGCCCTCATCAAAACGTGCAATGCGCGCCAGGTTGTGCTGCTCACCGAGCCGCGCGCCCACCAGCACCCCGCGTCCGGCGCCGATCAGCTCATTCATCGGCGGCGCATCGCTGGTGAACGTCACGGCGCCGACGCTCATCGCCTCAGCGATATAGTGACCCCAGCCTTCGGCCTCCGACAGGCACAGATGGAAGCGATGTGCATTCTGCAGCACGCGCAGTTGTTGATCGTCCGCAAATCCGCGCTGCAGGACGATATTCGCCGCGGCGCCCTCGCGGCCGTCGCGGCCGGCCGCATCATCCTGCAGCACCGTCAATTGCGGCCATTCCGGGTGCCGCCGCCACAGCGCCAGCAGGCGCTGCGTGCCTTTGAGCGGACTGCGGCCGGCCAGGTGCAGGAACTGCGGCACCCGCGGCACGGCGCGCTCGAGGCGATCTTCGCTGTCGAAGCCGATCTTCAATACCCGGCTGCCTCGCGCCGCGAACAGCTGCGCGGCGGCCGCCGTCTTGGCCCAGATCCGATCGGCGACGCGCAGCATCGCCAGATCGCGGCGATCGGTCCATTCAGGATTGGGCACCAGCACGTTCAGGCGTGCCTGCTGCACGAACTGCGGCCAGATGTGCTCAAGCATGACGTTGACATCGAAGGCCGGACGCGTGGCGGGTCCGCGGCGCCTGCGAAGCCACATCGCCAGTCGCGTCAGCAGCGATCGGCGACGCTTGCGATCGCGCCGCGCACACGGATGCTGCGTGACCTCGCAACCGCAGGCCGCCAGAGCGCCGGCCAGCAACTCCAGGTCGCGCGACAGCCCGACGCCGTTGGACTTGCCGATCAGCCTGATCCTGAGGCCTGGCCGCAACCGCGCCGCATCGTTGAACTGCGATGGCATCAGGCACAGCCAGCGTAGCGCCGGCGCAGCAACAGCGCAGCGCCAAGGCCCAGCAGTGCAATCTCATCCAGGCTGCCGCCGCCGCTGGAATGTGCCGCGTTCGCCGTTGCGGTCAATACCGCGGCCGGTGCCTGCGGCGCGACGGCCTGCGCCGCCGCGGCGATCGAACCGAGCCCCATGCAGCCTGCCGCCACGATACCAACCCTGCCGCGTTGCCCGCACATGCCCTGTCCCTGCTAAAGATGCAACCCGGGCTGATTCATACTAATTCGTGTCTATCGGTCGGGCGGGATTCACCCACTCCGCAGTTTAAACTAGCGCACCAAGGCATTGGGGATGAATGAAATAGTGACCAGCGCCACGCAGCCACCAGCGCAGGCAGACGGACCGGCGCCAGCCGCCATCGGCGAACTCGCACTGCTGGCCCGCGCCGGACGCTATGCGGATCTGGAAACCAGAACCCGGCAACTGCTCGAGCAGCATCCGAATGCCGGCATGCTCTGGCAGTGGCTGGGGATCGCATTACGGACGCAGGGCAAGGATTCGCTGCCCGCGCTGCAACGGGCGATCGCCCTGCTGCCTGATGACGCCGGCGCGCACAACAACCTGGGCAATGCGCTGGGGCAAAGCGGGCGCCTCGAGGAGGCCGTAGCCAGCTTTCAGCGCGCGCTGGCGCTGAATCCTGAATTCGCCGAGGCGCACAATAATCTCGGCTACGTGCTGCGCCGGCTCGGGCGGCTGGACGACGCCGCCAGTGGCTACCGGCGGGCATTACAGATCAAGCCCGGTTATGCCGAGGCGCACCATAACCTCGGCGATGTATTGCAGCGACTTGGCCGGCTGGACGATGCGGTAACCAGTTATCAACGCGCCCTGGCGCTCAGTCCGGATTTCGCCGAGGCACACAACAACCTGGGCAACGTGCTGCGCAGCCTGGGCTTGCTCGACGACGCACTGGCCAGTTACCGCCGGGCACTGCAGCTCAGGCCCGATTTCTCCGCAGCGCATGCCAACCTTGGCATTGCGCTGCGACTCGCCGGCGAGCAGGACGCAGCTGAGGCCAGTTGCAGGCAGGCACTGGCCATCGACCCGAACTTCGCCGCCAGCATCGCGACGCTGGCCGAGATCAGTGCCGACCAGGGCCGGTTTGCGGAGTCGGAACTGTTATTCCAGCGCGCCATTGCGATCGAACCGGAAACGGCAGAAGCCTGGGTCGGAATATCCCGCCTTCGCAAGATGACTGTGGACGACGCCGCGTGGGTGGCGCAGGCGCAGCGAATTGCCGCACGGCCGCTGCCGCCGCAAAAACAGGTGCAGTTCCGCTACGCAATCGGCAAATACTTCGATGACACGCAGCAATACGAGCAGGCGTTCGAAAACTACCGGCGCGCGAACGATCTGACCAGGCGCTACCGGAGCGGCTACGACCGGCAGCAGATGACGCAGGCGGTCGATTCGATCATCCGCTGCTACGACCGCGAGTGGCTGCGGCGCGCGCGCGGCAATGTCGATGCTTCAGTGCGCCCGGTGTTCATCATCGGCATGCCGCGCTCCGGCACCACGCTTGCCGAGCAGATCCTGGCATCGCACCGCTCGGTATTCGGCGCCGGCGAGCTGATGTTCTGGAACCGGGCGGCGACTGGCGATAGAGCGACCGCGCCGGGCTCGCCAGGCAGCGGCGAGCACGCGCACACCCGGGCCGTGGCTGTCCTGGCGCGCGACTACCTGCGGCTGCTCGAACGCCTCTCGCCCGGCGCGCTGCGGGTGGTGGACAAGATGCCGGGCAACTTTCTGCACCTGGGACTGATCCATGCCGCGCTGCCACGGGCCCATATCATCCACATGCGGCGCGATCCGATCGATACCTGCCTGTCGATCTACTTTCAGCATTTCGAGGCCTTCCATTCCTACGCCAGCGACCTGGACGATCTGGCGCACTATTACCAGCAGTACCGGCGGCTGATGGCGCACTGGCAGGCGATCCTGCCCGCCCAGGCAATGCTCGATCTGTCGTATGAGGCACTGGTCGGGGACCAGGAGGCATGCAGCCGCGGCATGCTGGAATTCATCGGACTGCCCTGGGACCCGCAGTGCATGGAATTCCACCGCACCAGCCGCCGTGTGATCTCGGCCAGCAAATGGCAGGTGCGGCAGAGAATCAGCAGCTCATCTGTAGGGCGCTGGCGCAACTACCAGCGATTCATCGAGCCGCTGCTGCGGCTGACGCAGCCCTAGCACCCTCAGGCCCGGCGCAGCGCGGCGCCGAGTTCATCGATGGCACAGACAATATGGTAGAAGCTGCTCGCCGGCGCGCTCTGCTGCACGAATTGGCCATCGGCCTTGAGGCGGTCATGCCACAGGCCGGGAGTGCCGGTTTCCAGGTAGCGCCGCAGCCCCTTCGCGGCCTGCACCGCCATCGACCAGAAGCACGCCTCCCCGGTGGTGGCGGCCATCAGTGCGGCGGCCTTCAGCCGCTCGGTCTGGGGCCACAGGCGTGCCTCCGCATCGTGAATGCTGAAGTCGTCGAGCAGCGCATTGAGCGCGACGCCGCCGCGGATTCCGTAGGTCTCACCTATCTGCACCAGCCTTGCGGCCGCCTGCGAGGCGTCGGCACCGACGCTGCGGCCCCAGCACAGCAATAGCCAGGCCCACTCGAATTGATGGCCCGGCTCGACGATGCGGCCAGCCGTTCCGGCGAGCGGCGCCCAGTGCTCATCAAAATTTTCCCGCAGCGCGCCGGTGGCGCCGTCGATTAAGCGTTCAAGTGCCAGCGCGACGATCTCATCCGCCAGCGCCTGCCACTCGGGATCATTGCCAACCGACGTCCAGTTCAACGCCGCCTCGAGCAGATGCATGTGCGGATTGGAAAGCAGCGGCAACGCGTCCGGCACGCCGGAGCTAAAGCCCGGTCCGGGACGCTTCAGGTGCCGGTACAGCGCCGCGCGCAGCGCCTGGGCAGCGCCAACCAGTTCGCTTCCCGATTTGAGCAGTCGCTCGCTCTCGGCCAGCGCCAGCAGCACGAACGCCTGGTCGTACAGGAACGCGCGCTCATCCAGCGCCTTGCCATCGACCGCCACTAGGGTGCGGAACAGGCCGTCGCTGCGACGGTAATGCGGCAGGAAGTATTCAAGTCCCTGAGCAACCAGCCGGCGCGCCTCATCGGCCTGCCAGCCCAGGCTTGCTGCGCGCGCGAACGCGTAGATCTGGCGCACCTGCACTCGGGCCCGGCGCGGCTGGTCGCCGCACGCGCCCGCACTGGTCAGACTCTCCTCAAATCCGCCGTGCAGGCGGTCATATCCGCGTGCCGCCCACAGCGGGTAGGCGTCACGCAGCAGCCAGCGCGACAGCCATTCGTGTTCGTGCCTCAGTGCCGCCAGGGATTGCGCGGCGCCGTCAGCGCCCGGGGCATCAGTGCGCGGCATTGGGCGACGCACGCGCCTGACCTACAACCCGGACCCTGGATGCCGCGAGCGCGAATAGGCTGACGCACGCATAGGCGATCAGCGGCACCAGGTAGGCGGCCCGAAGCCCGGCGACCTCGGCGATCTTGCCCACCAGCCGCGGCAGCACTGCGCCACCCACGATCGCCATGCACAGCAGCCCCGAGGTAGCGGCGCCGGAAGCACTCGAGCGCTCGAGCGTGAGTGTAAAGATCACCGGGAACATGATGGAATTGAACAGTCCGATCGAAAGTGCAGCCCAACCGGCAAACTCTCCCGGCGCCCGGGTCACTGTCAAGCACAGGATGGCGGCGACCGCGGCGGCGGCGGCCAGCAGCAGCGCGGCGCGAACGCGGGTCAGCAGCGCGCTGCCGATGAATCGCCCGAGCATCGCGCCGCCCCAATACAGACTTACCAGCTTGCCGGCCTGTTCCAATGAGACGTCGAATACGTCCGGGCGATTCAGGAAATTCGTCATCGTGCTGCCGATCGACACCTCCGCGCCCACATAGAGAAATATCGCGCCCGCTCCCAGAACTGCCCAGCCCGAGTGCAGCGCGCGCGCCAGCGAGCCGAACGAGCCCGACGGGTGGGCCGGGCCGTCGGCCGCCGGATCGCGCTCGCCGCCTGCGGCCGCGCGGCTCAAGCGGACGCGAACCGACCAGATGAACAGCGCCAGCACGGCGATCATCCCGGCGATCACCAGAAACGCGAAATCGATGTGCCGCAGCGATTCGGTACGCTGCGCCGCCGTCGCCACGATCCCGCCCTGCACTGCGAACATGCCGCCGGCCAGAATCACCGATGACACCAGGTAAGGCGCCATCGCCGTGCCGAGTGAATTGAACGCCTGCGACAGCGTCAACCTGAAATGCGAACGCGCAGCGGGACCGAGCAGCGCGGCGAGCGGATTGGCCGCCACCTGCAGGATCGTGATGCCGCTCGCAATGATGAACAGCGCCACCAGCACGACAGCGAAAGTATCCAGGTGGGTCGCCAGCGGAACGCACAGGCAGCCGGCAATCATGATGCCGAGCGCCAGGATGATCGAGCGCGGGTAGCCCAGCCGTGCGACCAGCACCGCGGCCGGCAGCGATACGATTGCATAAGCCATGAAGAACGCGAACTGCGTCAGCATGACTTCGGGCCAGGACAGCTCGAAGATGGCCTTCAGCGAGGCGATCAGCGGATCGACCGAGACGGTGATGAATCCCCACGCGAAGAACAGCGTCGTGACCGAGGCAAATGCCCCGCGTTGACTGCTGTTGCTGCTTTCCGCCATGGACGGGTTCAGGAGTCGCCGGATTTTTTCATCAACGCGAAGCGGGTCGGCAGGAACCGGTCGCTGAATGGCAGTATCGCGGCACCGACCGCGGGGGCATCGTCGGACATCGCGGCACGCCGTATGCGCGCGATCGAAGGCATGCTTGCTGCGTGCGTGCGGATGCGCTCGTTCAGGCGATTCGCGAGCCGGTCAACAAGGGCCGCCGGCAGCCGACCGCCGATCAGGATCTCCTCGGGATTGATCAGGCAATTGATCGCCACCAGCACGTCTTCCAGCGCGTCCACCGAGGTCTCGATCCAGGCGTCCAGGATTCGCTGCGCCGGCTGGTCGAGGTGCATGAGGCCCGGCGGCGATGCCACCCGATAACCCTGCGCCGCCAGGCAATCGTACAGCGCCGACAGGGAAACGATGTTCTGCAACTGACGTGATTTTCCGCTGGGCTCGCGCCGCGTGAGCCAGCCGAGCTCGCCGCTGCGACCGGTGGCGCCGCGAAAATAGTGACCGTCGATGACTAGGCCGCCGCCCAGCGCCGCGGTGATCAGCACGTAGAAGAAGCTCTGGTATTGCTGGCCGAGGCCGAACTGCATCTCGCCCATCGCGGCAGCGGCGGCGTCATTCTCGACGAATATCGGCACCGCCAGCACGCTCGATAGCAGCTGGTTCACGGACACCGAGCCCCACAGCGCGTATTCAGGCGGCTGCTCGGGCAGCCCGGCGCGCTGGATGTCGTCCGGGAACGCGACCCCGATGCCCACCAGCTTCGATGAGTCGATGCGCGACTTTGACAGCAGTCGGCCGGCGGAGCGACGGAAGAAGCTCTGGACCTGCTCTGGCAGTGCGAATTTCACTTCGCGCGAGGAGCGCGCGCGTACGCGTCCGGTGAAATCCACCACCACCAGCGTGATGTGATCGCGATCGACATTCAGCCCCATTGAATAGCAGCCATCGGGATTGATGACCAGTTTGGTGGCCGGTTGGCCGCGCGCACCGCGGGTGGTGCCGGCGGCCAGAATCAGCTTTTGCCGCAGCAGCCGGTTGGTAATGTTGGCGATCGCCGCCGCAGTCAGGCCGGTGGTCAATGCAAGGTCGGTACGCGTGACCGGGCCGCCGACGCGGATCGCGTGCAGCGTCACGCGCTGATTGTGGTCGCCGGCTCGCTCCAGGTTGGTTCCGGACAGGTTCCGGCCGGTGATTCCGCCGGGCGGAGTGTCGATACGATGCGAACGCGGTGGCCCTGGCATGAATTCAGGTTAACCTGTCTGGCTGGCGGCAGCGACGAGATCAGACGTAACGCGCCGGATCGATGCCGGCGGCGCTGCGATCGGCTGCGGTATCGGTGGCCAGCGCCAGGGCCCCCAGCGGCCCGGCGCGCGTGCCCAGTCCAGGCGGCGCTATATAAAGGTCCAGCTCCGAGGTCACCTCCGGGATATCGAGGTAGCCGTTCAGGCTGCTCGCCAGGCTCGCGCGGATAAGGGGAAACAGGTGCGGCTGCGCGCTGATCACGCCGCCGCCGATCAGGATTCGCTGCGGCGCCACCGATACCACCAGCACATGCGCCAGCTGCCCGAGCGCGTGCGCAACCGTTTTCCATATCGGGCTATCCTCGCACAGATTGGCCGCCGAGCTGCCGCTGCGCGCTTCGATTGCAGGACCCGAAGCCAGCCCCTCGACGCAAGCGCCGTGAAATCGGCAACTGCCCGGCCAATCGTCTCCGCTGGCACGCACCACCCGCACATGGCCCAGCTCCGGGTGGTGGCAGCCGAGCACCGGAATGCCGGCGACCACCAGCCCGACTCCGACACCGGTCCCCACGGTGACATAGGCGTAGTCGGTCAGTCCGCGTGCTGCACCCCAGCGGCCTTCGGCAAGCGCCGCGCCGATCACGTCAGTGGTCAGGCCGACCGGCACCGCAAAACGCCCTGAAAAGAAGCCCACCAGATCGATCCCCGCCCACAGCTCCTTCGGGGTTGTGCCGATGCGTCCGTAGCTGGGTGAATCACGGCGCAGATCGAGCGGACCGAATGAGGCGACGCCGATCGCCGCAAAGCTGCCGAGCGACGCGTGCCAGCGTTGCAGCACCTGCGCGATAGCCCCAAGGGTGGTGACCGGATCTGCTGTCGGCAACATCTGCTGCGCACGGATGTCGCCGGGGCCGGTGCCAAGGGTGCACACGCACTTGGTACCGCCCATTTCGACGCCCGCATAGATGGCTGTCGGCATTTGCGCGCGAAGTTGCGAGGCCGCTAGCCAGCCAGCTCTGCTGCAGTGGATGGCGCCAGCCCGCCGGCTGCGCCCGCCGCGGCGGTCGCCCCGATGCAGCCGGCCGCGAAATAACTGTCGTGCGAGGGTGCGTCACGCAGTTCCTGCGCGACCTGCAGCCGCAGCGTCTGCATGATCTCCAGCACCTGCGCAAAATTCGAGCCCGCGACCAGCGGATCGTACGATGCCGGCCGCAGGCCCAGTCCCTCGAAGATGTAGAACCAGCTCAGGTCGGTAAACAGTTCGCGCGGCTTTGGCCGGATGCGGCCGGTGCCTCGATACAGCTCGATCCGCTGCAGCAGACTGTGCGGCAACTTCATGGACCGGCAGTATGCCCACAGCGGCGTGTCGCTGCGCTGGGTCGCGCAGTAATGCAGCACGATGAAATCGCGAATCGACTCCATTTCGTCGCCCAGCTCGGCGTTATACGAATCGATGTTGGCCTGCTCGAACGACAGGTCGGGAAAATGATCGAGCAGGTTGTACAGCCCGCTCATCACCAGGTGAATGCTGGTTGACTCGAGCGGTTCCAGGAACCCCGATGCCAGCCCGAGTGTCACGCAGTTGCGGTTCCAGAACAGCTTGCGCCGGCCGGTGACAAAGCGCAGGAAGCGCGGATCCGCCAGCGGCTTCTCGCCGACCGTGCGCTGCAGATCTTCGTGTGCCTCGTCATCGCCCAGATAGGCGCTGCAATACACATAGCCGTTACCGACGCGGTGCTGCAGCGGGATGCGCCACTGCCAGCCGGCGGCCCGCGCGCTGGAAAGCGTGTAGGGCGCGCGCGCCCCCGCCATCTCTGTGGGCAGCGCGACTGCCCGGTCGCACGGCAGCAGGTCGCTCCAGTCAAGGTAGCCGGTATTCAGCGTCTGCTCGATCAGCAGGCCACGAAAGCCGCTGCAATCGATATACAGATCGGCCTGCAGGCGCGTGCCATCGGCGAATACCAGTTGATCGAGGAAGCCGTCGTCGCGCTGGGTGGCTGCGGCCACCGTACGTTCCAGGCGCACCACACCGCGCTGCTCGGAGTAGGCACGCAGATACCGCGCCACCAGCGCGGCATCGAACTGCAGCGCGTAGCGTAGGCCGGAGATCGGCCCCTGCGCCTTGGCATCCGGAAACCTGAACTTGCCCGCATCGCCAAGCGCCGCACACAGGCTGTAGTCATTGAGGCGCGGCGCGCGACCCTCGGCTTCGGCGCGCTGCCAGTAGTGATAGAACGGCCGACGGTCGATCGTGGTGCCGAAGGTACCGAACGGATGCCAGTAGCTGTGGCCAATGGCGCGCCAATCCCTGAACTTGATCCCGAGCTTGTAGGTGGATTGCGTCTGCCGGACGAAATCGGATTCATTGATGTCCAGAAATCGCAGCAGGTCGATGAACGGCGGGATGGTCGCCTCGCCGACTCCGACGGTGCCGATATCGGGCGATTCAATGACGGTGATGGAGCAGCCGTTGCCGGGCAGTGCGCGCGCCAGCATGCTGGCGGCCATCCAGCCGGCGGTGCCGCCGCCGACGATGGCGACGCGCCGGATGCGCCGGTCGGCCGTCGCCTCTGGAGCATTGCCGTGAGCAGCCGATTGACCTTGTGGTGCATCCGCCATGTGATCTTTAGGACCTTGAACCAAACGAACAACCAACTGGCCGCAGGCTAGACACCCGAGGTGACGTGCGCAAGTGCCGCCGCGACCGGCGGGCCCAGCTCGCGCGCAGGGCGTCGCTGCGCCACGCCGACCTGGTCGGCGTGGCGCGGCCTCAAGGGACGCCTATAGCTTGAACTTGACGCCGAAGAAGTACCGGCGTCCCCAGTCATCGTAGGTAAACGGCTGATCGGGCCACTGCAGGTAGGTGTGTGCCGCCTCATTGGTTATGTTCTGAGCCGACACCACGATACCGACGTGGTTGTTGATGTCATACGACACCTGGCCGTCGAGCTGCCCGTAGGCCGCGGCAAACACCTGCAGAATCTCGGTATTGCCCAGTTTGTCGTAGATCGGAAAGGTGGATCCCACCAGCGAATCGTTCACGCGCTTGCCCTGGTAGGAATACGACAGCCGGCCCGAAAAGCCGTACCTCTCGTAATAGGCCTGCACCGTGAAGGCGTCGTGGGCCACGCCCGGGATTGACGAGTGGCTCGAGAACTCCGTCGCCTGGTCCGAAGTCGACTGCGACAGCGTGTAGTTTGCCGCGATGCCGAAGCCGCGCAGTATCGTATCGTCGAACGCGTACTGACCGCCGATCTCCAGGCCGACGACCCTACCCTTGCCGGCGTTGACCGGCTCGCTGACGTTGGCCTGCGTCCCGTCCACCGTGGTGGGCACATTCTGTGTTTCAACGAAGCTGTCGATCTGCTTCCAGAATCCGGCGAGGCTGACCAGGCCGCCCTTGGCGAAGTAGTTCTCATACGACAGCAGAGTCTGTGTGGCCCGATACGGATCGAGATTGGGGTTACCCGAAGTGCCGCCGGCAAAAATGAAATTGTTGGCGCCGGCGCCACTGCGGGTGAAGTTGTACGAATTTCCCAGGCCCAGGGAGTACAAGTCCATCGGCGACTCAACGCGCGCGGCGCCCAGTCGCACTTTCTGCGTATCGGAGATGTTCGCCTCGACGTTGAACGACGGCAGCACATCGGTAAAGCTGCGATTGGTCTCCACCGGAACGACGTTCGAATCCACGCCGTTCCACGACGCGGTGCCGTAATAGGTCGGGCTCTCTGCCGTCTGTCCGCCGTCGATGGTCAGGCTGGTCGACACGATACGCACGCCGATATTCAGGTGGAACGGATCCTGCTTGCCGCCGAAATCCTCCATGAAATACTCGGCGGTGGTGTACTCGTTCACAACGAACGAACTCAGGTTGTCCTTGAAGAACGCCTCCGTCGTGTTCGCTACGCCGGCTCCAGCCCAGACCGAATTCAGGTAGGTGGAGGGATTGGTCATGCCGCCGGTGTATGGATTCTTGACGATGATGTTGCCGGCGGCAAAGTTGTTGACGGTCATAGCCAGGCCCGGATTCGACACCGCCGTCGAGTAGGGGATATTGGGCGTGCCGTATCCCGGATCCTGGTAGTACAGCCACGGACCGCAGGAAGTGCAGCCGGTATTGCCGCCGGCCACGACTCCGGGGCCTTCGGTGCCATTGATCAGGTAGCGGCCAAACACCTCCTCGACATTGCGGTTGGCAACCCGAAAGCCCACTGACAGGGTCGAGTCCAGGTTGGTCGCGCCGCTCTGGTCATAGGCGACGTCGGCCTTGATGGCCCACTGGGTATTGTTGGTCTTGTTGGCCCACGCCCAGTTGGATTTGAAGGTGGTGTAGTCCGGGTTGTTCAGCACGTTGGTCGGGTAGTAGACGCTCGGCAGACCGGAGGTGCCGCCATTGGCATAGACAAACTCATAGCCATGGTTGCCGACGGTGCAGGTTGAGGCACCGTTGTTGCAACCTGGCGCGGTGGGCGAAGTCGCCACCCCGGCACTGGTGGTGTACAGCCCATGCTCCACGTCGGCCTGGTCGGCCTCCAGATCGGAAGTGGCCTGGGCCCAGGAGATATCGAACTTGCCTTTCAGCGGGCCACCGTTGTCAAAGTAGGTCTTCCACTGCAGGTTGTTCGCCTTGCTCTTGAAGTGCTGATACAGGGTTGCGGTCTCCGCGCCGTTGGCGTTGAACGTGCCGCTCTGGATGACGCCATTGGGATCGATGGAGTACGGCTGAGTGGGATCGATGCCCGGGTGCGGGGTCTCGGAACTCACGCCGCCGACGGTGGTCAGCGCATGATCGCCCTGGCCATTGAACCAGGCCTTGTCGGTGTAATCGATGGTGACGTCGTCTTCCTGCGAATAGAACCAGTCCAGCCGGCTGGTGATCGCATCAGTAACCTTGGCCGCAACGCCGAACGAGGCGCCGTAGATCTTGCGTTGATCGTTCACGTTGGTGAAATACGCCAGCTGCGGCTCGGTGTAGAAGCCGCCGTTCGGCCCGGTGGCGGGCAGCGCCGTGATGTCCGCGGGACTCAAGGGACCCACATATGGCCCGGTGGCGGCGTTAGTGGTGAGCCACTGGTTGCGGTTCTGGTCCTGGAACTCCTTGGTGAGCGTGTCTTCCTCGTCATACGAGAAGCTGCCGGTCACGGCGAACCTGTCGTTGAACCTGTAGGAGCCCACCAGCGTGCCGTCCGGCTTCGCGCCGCCGGCGCCGGTGGAGATCGATTCGCGGAAATTGCCGCCGCCCGAAAGACCCAGCGGTTGCTGCAGCGGATCACGCGTCTTCAGGTCGATGGTGCCGCCGATGCCGCCTTCGGTCATCGAGGCCTGGGGGTTCTTGTAGACGTCGATGCCGTTGATGTCTTCGCTCGGGATGCCCTCGAGCGAGCTATACTGGCTGTTGCTGCCAGCCCCGCCGCCCGAGGCCTCGCCTGATACATAGAACTCCCGACCGGTAAGGAACAGGTCGCCGTTGAGAGTGGTCAGGTTCTGGCGCAGACCATCGATCAGCACTGCGGTGCCCTGGCCGCCGGCGCGATCGATCTGGATACCAGGCAGCCGCTGCAGCGATTCAGCGACGTTCTGATCCGGCATCTTGCCGATATCTTCTGGCGCCACCGATTCGATCGGCAGCGTGGAATTGCGCTTGTTGCTCAGGGCGGTCTCGAGCGATGCCCGATAGCCGGTAACAATGATCTCTTCGAGGTTGTTGTCCTGCGAAGCGCTGGCGCCAGCGGCAGGCGCTGATTGCGCCTGGACTGTCCTGGGCGCCGCGATGCACAGCGCCTCCAGCGTCACTGCGGTCATGATTGCGGCATTCGCGGCCCTGGAGATGCGCCGGGCGCGCTTTTCCCTGCGATGAGACATGTGCTCTACCCCCCAACTATTGAGTACTAAGTTGTTCTGATGGCCACCGCGCCAGCGGTCGGTAAATCGTCCTCCGTCCAGCGTTGACGCGACTTGCCCGGCCAGAAAACTACAGTCCCGTTACACCCGATGTCAACGATTATTTATTTCGTTTTGCATTAATAGCAACTGGAGGCGATTGGCTGCTCTGCAGCATGCGCGCGGCCTAGACTGCTAGAAATCAATGCGTTACGTGTTCAGAATATTTTGATTTTATTTAAGATTTTGCCGCTTTTGCCGCGGTGAGCGCACCCTGGCGGCGGGGTGCGGCGCGCCATCGCCCGCGCCACCGCAAACGCAACAACGTCAGTGTGCCCCGCGGGAGTCTATTGCGGTGCCCGATGCGCCTATCGCCCGAGCCATGTGCTCGAGTTGCACGCCGCGGGTCTCGGGCAGAAAGCGCAGCACCAGGAAGAACTGCAGCGCCATCATCAGGCTGAAGAATGCGAACGGAATCGAAGTGGATAGCGCCGCGATGGCCGGAAACAGCGCCGAGACCAGCGCATTCATGATCCAGTGCGCGGCACTGCCGAGGCTCTGGCCGCGGGCGCGCACTGGTGTTGGGAAGATCTCACTCAGGTATACCCAGATCACCGCGCCCTGCGAAATCGCAAACGCCGCGATGAACATGACCAGTAGCGGCAACAGCAGCGCACGCGCCGCGTTGAAGGCCATGATCGCCGCGACTCCGGCCTGTGCCAGCGCCATGCCGACCGAGCCGATCAACAGCAGCGGCTTGCGCCCGGTGCGATCGATCAGTGTCATTGCGACCAGAGTGGCGAGCAGATTGGTCGCACCGATCACGATCGATTGCAGATTGGACGATAACGAGCTGAATCCGGCGGCGCCGAAGATGTCGCCGAGGTAATACAGGATCGCGTTGATGCCCGACAACTGGTTGAACATGCCCATGCCGATCGCAAGCAGCATCAGCCGGCCATGCCGGTGCCAGGACAGTCCTTGACTGCCACCGGGCGAGGAGGGCTGCGCCGCGCCGATGCTGTCGATCATGGCGGCGGTGTCGGCAGTGCCAAGGCGTTTGAGGCTTGCCGCCGCTTCGGCCAGCCGTCCACGCTGGATCAGCCAGCGCGGAGTTTGCGGGATGAAGAACAGCAGCACCAGGAACAGCAGCGCCGGACCGGCCGCGATGGCGAGCTTGAAGCGCCACAGCGCGGGACCGGCGATCAGCTGCGCAACCACGAAATTGCTGATGTAGGCGGCCAGAATGCCGATCACGATGTTGATCTGAAACAGCCCGACCAGCGCCCCGCGCCGCTCGGCGGGCGAGGCCTCGGCGATGTACACCGGTGCGAGCACCGAAGAGCCTCCGATCGCCACGCCGATCAGGAACCGGAACACCATAAATGACGTCAGGTCCCACGCCAGCGCGCAGCCCAGGGCTGCCACCAGATACAGCAGGCCGACGAACTTCAGCACCTCACGCGAGCCGAATCTGTCCCCGGGCCGGCCCATCGTCAGCGCACCGAACAGCGTACCCCACAGCGCGGTGGACACGGCAATTCCCAGACCGGCGGCCGAGAGCGAGAAGGCCTCTCGCAGATCGTGCGTGACCCCGGAGATCACCGCGGTGTCGAAGCCGAACAGCAGCCCGGCGAGGCTCGCCACTATGATGATTCGCAGTTGCGATCGCGCCAGCATTGCACTCCCCGACATCGCGCCGATATTGCGCCCAGCGTTCGCTCAACTGCGGCGCACATTGATCGACCCTCTTCCATAAATCAAACAATTTGGTTTATTGTGATGCCACACAGCACAGCTGAACGCTTACGGGGGTGGTCGTGAAGGCGTGGGCACATCCGCGTGGGCGGCAGCGCGCCGGTATATCGGCCGTCATGCTGCTTGTGGCCGGCGGGCTGCTGAACGCTCAGACCCCATCGTTGCCGCCGCCGGCTGGCGATTCCAACTTCGGTCCCTACAATGCCAGCTTTCTTGCGGGCGGCGTGGGACTGTCGAACCCGCTGGCGAGCGATGCGCCGTTGCTGGCCGCCGGTGCCCCATGGTCGATCAGCGGCTGGCTGCGCGCGGACCGGTCGACCGATGAACCGATGATCATCGCAGCGCTCGGCGATACCGCAGCGGATTTGTGCCGCTGCCTGCTGCTGCAGCATGGCCAGCTGGCGCTGCGACTTGGCGGCAGCGTGTTGCGCGCGACTGCGGATCTCGCGCCGCACTCATGGCACGCGGTTGCAGCCACTTACGACGGTCGCACCGCACGCCTGTACATCGACGGCAGCGAGCTGGCGAGCGCGGAGGCGATGACCCGCGTGGCGACGGCGGTATTCCGGCTGGCGCCTGAGAGTCTGGCGGATCTGACCGGGGAACATCACTTCGGCGGCTCGCTCGCCTCATTCCTGCTGCACGCGGATGCGCTGGATGCGGCAGCGATCGGAAAGCTGAGCGTGCAGCGACCGGATTTCAACCTGGTGTATTTTCACCAGGTCGGGGTCGGCTGGCCGTGGCAGGAAAAGGCCTGGCGCGGACTGCAGGTGCCGCAACCGGCATGGACGCTGCCGCACGGCAAGGCGCCGTTCTCAGCGCCAGTGCGCGCGCCATCGCTGGCGCTCAGCAGCCCGCTGCAGGCCGAAGCGCCCGGTCGCTGGCTGGTCGGTGCCTGGCAGATGGCAGCCGCACCGACGGTGAACGCTGCGCCGGAAAAGATATCGAGCGCGCAGTTTAGCCACGACGACTGGTACATCGCGATCGTGCCCGGCACCGTCCTGACCACTCTGATTGCCAACGGCGTGTATCCGGATCCGGATTACGGGCTGGATAATCTGGCCATTCCGGAGTCGTTGAACCGGCAGGACTACTGGTACCGCAGCGAATTCGTGGCCCCCGCGCAGCTCGGCGGCCGCTGCTCAGCCTGACGTTCAACGGCATCAACTATGCTGCCGAAGTGTGGCTCAACGGTACGCGCCTGGGTGATATCCGCGGGGCATTCATCCGCGGCAGCTTCAACGTGACATCGCTGCTGCAAGCCGGACGCCCGAACGCACTGGCGGTCCGCATATCGCCGCCGCCGCATCCAGGTATTCCGCACGAGCAGTCGGTCAGCGCCGGTCCGGGCGAGAACGGCGGCAATCTTGCGATCGACGGACCGACCTTCGTCGCCACCGAGGGATGGGACTGGATTCCGGCCATTCGTGATCGCAACAGTGGAATCTGGCAGAGCGTTGAACTGGCCGCCAGCGGGCCGCTGCGTGTGCTCGATCCGCAGGTCATCACTAGGCTGCCGCTACCGCGCACCGACACGGCCGATATCATCATCCGGGTACCGATCGAGAATCTCGGCGCAACCGCGGTGCAGGCAGCCATTGATGCCCGCTTCGAGGGCGTGCAGCTTCGCAAGCAGGCGGTGCTCGATCCGGGCGTGACCGAGGTGCGCATGGACGCGAGCGAATTCCCGCAACTGCGGCTCGCGCATCCGCGCCTGTGGTGGCCCAATGGCTACGGTGCGCCGGAACTGTATCACCTGGCACTCGATGTATCCGCCGACGGCGTGGCGTCTGACTCAAAAAAGCTGCGTTTCGGCATCCGCGAGATCACCTACGAGCTCTCGCTGTTCGATCACGCTGGTCGCCTGCGCCGCGTCGAAGTCGATCCCACCGGCGGCAGCGAACGACATGAGCGGCTGATCGACGTACGCCATGAGGCGATCAAGCGCACCGCTAACGGCTGGGCAGAGTCGCTGACCGCAGAGGGGGAAAACTCGCCCGCGGTGCATGACATCGCCAGCACAGCGCTGTCGCCCTATCTTGCGATCCGTGTCAACGGCGTGCCGATTGCCGCCCGCGGCGGCAGCTGGGGCACCGACGACCTGCTCAAGCGCATCTCGCGTGCGCACCTGGAGCCGTATTTCAGGCTGCATCAGGAAGCGCATCTCAACATCATCCGCAACTGGCTCGGTCAGAACACCGAAGAGGTGTTCTACGATTTGGCGGATGAATACGGCCTGCTGGTGCTGAACGATTTCTGGGAATCGACGCAGGATTTTCAGGTCGAAATCCAGGATCCGCAGCTGTTCCTGGATAATGCCCGGGACGTAATCCGCCGCTATCGCAACCACCCGTCCATCGCGGTCTGGTTCGGACGCAACGAAGGCGTGCCGCAACCGATACTCAACCAAGGCCTGGCCGATCTGGTGGCACGGCTGGACGGGACGCGCTACTACACCGGCAGTTCCAACCGCGTCAACCTGCAGGACAGCGGACCGTACAACTACCGGCCGCCGGAGGGCTATTTTACCGGCCTGGCGCAGGGCTTTGCGGTCGAGGTCGGCACCCCGTCACTGTCCTCGATCGACGCGCTGCGCGCCTCGATTCCGGCCGCTGATCGCTGGCCGCTTGGTGATACCTACGCCTACCACGACTGGCATTTCGGCGGCAACGGCGATACCGCATCATTCATGCGCACGTTGCAGACCAGCTTCGGTGCCGCAGGCAGTCTCGAGGATTTCGAGCGCAAGGCGCAGCTGATGAACTACGTCTCGTATCGCGCCATATTCGAAGGCTTCCAGGCTCAGCTGTGGACGCGCAACAGCGGCCGGCTGTTGTGGATGACGCATCCGGCGTGGCCCAGCAACGAGTGGCAGATCTACAGTTCCGACTACGACACGCCGGCTGCGTATTACGCGGTCGCCAAGGCCTGCGAACCGCTGCACGCGCAGATGAATCTGCCTGATTTCCGGCTCGCAGTCGTCAATGTCACGCGCAGCGCGAGCTCCTCGCTGAAGCTGCGCAGCCGGGTGGTCGCGCTGGACAATCGACTGCTGCTCGAGCGCGTCGATCGGGTTTATGCCCCAGCCAACTCCATCACGACGCTGCAACCCCTGGACCTGGCACCGCTGCTGGAGCGCGAACGCGTGGTGATCGTCGTTTTGACGCTTACCGACAGTCACAATGCGGTGCTGTCGACCAATTTTTACTGGCAGGCGCGCGAGGACGCGGATCTCGAGCAGCTGGCCGCGCTGCCACAGCAGCCGCTGCAGCTGAGCGCGCACTCGCACGCTGCCGGCGACGAAGCCATAATCGACATCACGCTCAGGAACCCTGGCCGCGTTCCGGCGCTGCTGGCAAAGCTGACACTGCTCGATGCCGCTGGTGATCGGGTGCTGCCGGCGTTCTACAGCGATAATTACCTGAGCCTGCTGCCGGGTGAATCGAGGACTATCCGCGCGCACTGCCCCGCGGGGGGCAACGCCTGCACGGCAATCGCGTTGCGCGGATGGAACGTCGCACCCGGCAACGTGGCCGTGGACCATGAGAGGAAGAGGTGATGCGGCACAGTTGGCGGATTTTTCTGGCGACGGTGGCGGCGCTCGCTGCCGGCGCGATCCCGGCGGCGACTGTTCTGACGCCGATCCATGTGTTCGAGTGGCCGGAATCGGCACCGGCCGCAGCAGCGGATGCGAAGACCGCGGATCTGGTGGAACGACTGCTCGCAAAGATGAGCAACGAGGAGAAAGTCGGCCAGCTGGTGCAGGCCGATATCGGCTCCATCAAGCCGGATGATCTGCGTAAGTATAAACTGGGCTCGATTCTCGCCGGCGGCAATTCGGCGCCCGGCGACAATGTCCGCATCAGCGCCGCGCGCTGGCTCGACCTGGTAGATGCGTTCTATCGCGCTTCGGTGGCCGACGCATCGCCGAGCCACCCAGCGATACCGATCCTGTTCGCAATCGATGCCGTCCATGGCCATACGCGCATCCCGGGCGCAACCGTGTTCCCGCACAACGTCGGTCTTGGGGCTGCCAATGATGTGGCGTTGATCGAAAAGATCGGGCAGGCGACCGCCGGGGAAATCGCAGTTACCGGTATTGACTGGACCTTTGCGCCGACCATTGCCGTGGTCCGGGATGTGCGCTGGGGCCGCACGTACGAGAGTTACTCGGAAGATCCGGCGTTGGTGGCGAAATATGCGCGCGCGATGGTAACCGGGCTGCAGGGCGTCGCCGGCAGCAGCCAATTCATGGGACCGGGACGTGCGCTGGCCACCATCAAGCATTTTCTCGGCGACGGCGGCACCATCGATGGCCGCGACCAGTTCGACAACCTGGCGGACGAGCGCACGCTGCGGGATGTGCACGCCGCCGGCTATCCGGCCGGCATCGATGCTGGTGCGCTGACCGTGATGGCATCCTACAACAGCTGGCAGGGCACTAAGATGCACGGCAACCACGCGCTGCTGACAGACGTGCTCAAGGGCCGCTGGCATTTCCCCGGCTTCGTAGTCGGTGACTGGAATGCGCAGGAGGAACTGCCTGGCTGCACCAAATCCGACTGTCTCGACATGCTCATGGCTGGCGTCGATATGTATATGGCGCCGGACAGCTGGCGCGAGCTCTATACCAACCTGCTCGACCAGGTGCAGTCAGGGCGAATACCGGGAGCGCGGCTCGACGATGCGGTACGCCGGATCCTGCGCGTCAAGGCGATGGCGGGCCTGTTCGAGAAACCCGCGCCCAAGGATCGGCCGGAGGCGGGGCAATTCCATCACCTGGGCAGCGCGGACCATCGTGCCATTGCCCGCCAGGCGGTGCGCGAGTCGCTGGTATTGCTCAAGAACGATCACCGACTGCTGCCGCTCAATCCGCGCGCGCGCATTCTGGTCGCAGGTAGCGCGGCCGACGACATCGGCGTTCAATGCGGCGGCTGGACCATCGACTGGCAGGGCGATCACAACACCAATGCCGATTTTCCCGGAGCGACGTCGATCTTTGGCGGCATCAAGGCGGCGGTCGAGGCAGCCGGCGGCACGGCGAGCTTCAGCCCGGATGGCAGCTTCAAGCAGCGGCCCGCGGCCGCCATTGTGGTCTATGGCGAGACTCCATACGCGGAGTTCGAGGGCGATCGGGAAACGCTGGAATTCTCCCCGGATGATCGCAGCCACCTGCAATTGCTGCACCGGCTGCGTGCGGCCCACATTCCGGTCGTGAGCGTGTTCATCTCCGGGCGTCCGATGTGGGTCAATCGCGAACTCAACGCCTCGGACGCATTTGTAGCAGCCTGGCTGCCGGGCAGCGAAGGCGCAGGGGTTGCCGACCTGCTGTTTCGCCAGACTGATGGTTCCAGCCGCCAGGACTTCACTGGACGCCTGAGTTTCTCCTGGCCGGACACCGCGATGCCGGTGCGCTTTGACGATTCAGGCCGCGCCTCAGGCGCGCTATATGCACGCGGTTTCGGCCTGTCGGTCACGCAGCAACCGCATCCGCAGCGCCTGTCCGAAGATCCAAAGCTGCCGTTGGCGCTGCGGCAGCGGGACACACTGTTCCATGCCGGGCATGTCACCGCACCCTGGTCGATCTACGTCAACGATGCGGCCGCCGCCGTGCGGCTGACGACGGCGACGCAGCCGAGTCCAGGCGGCGCGCTGACGGTGAAGCTCCAGGCACCCACCGTGCAGGCCACATGGTCGGCACGGTTACCTGCAACGTTCAGCATCGGCGGGCGTGCCGCCGACTATCGTGCTCTGGCCCACGCTGGCGCCGCTATCGAGGTGCGCTATCGGGTCGAATCGCCTCCGCAGCAACCGGTTCGCGTCGGCATGTCCTGCGAAGCTGCGTACGGAACAGATCCGCCGACCGATCCCGCGGCGCCTCCGGTCAACTGGGTGCTGTGCGGAACCCGTAGCGGTGCGTTGCTCGACATGACGGCACGATTTGCCGCGGCACCCATCGGCTCCTGGCGCAAGCTGTCCATTCCGCTCACCTGTTTAACCGACCAGGGCGCGGATCTGTCACACGTCGCCATGCCGTTTACCGTCGCCAGCGGCGGCAGTTTCGCAGTCAGCTTCTCCGAAGTCAGGATCGTCCACGCCAGCGGTAAGCCGGTGTGCAAATGACGAGCCTGCGGCATGGCTTGGTTGCCGCCATCCGGACTGATACAATGGCTGCGCTCGATTGATCAGTCTGTTCGGAGAGATTTCGGCATCGGCCGAGACGCCGAAGGCGCAAGTTCCGCCCGGAAACGCTCAGGCACGCAAACGACGGACTGCGGAGATGTCAAGATCTCCATACGGGCTCTGGAGAGCGGTGGACGCGACAACGTCGTTCACCCACCGAAGGGGTGCGGCGCGGCATGCGCGCCTGATCTCTCAGGTCACAGGACAGAGGGGCGGCGGATGTTCGCTATGAACATCCGCCGCCCTTTTTTGTTTGCGGACTCGATACGTCGGGACCGGAGGACCTGTGGGAAGAAAGACCGCTCTTTTCGATTTGCATTGCACGCTCGGTGCACGCATGGTGGATTTCGGCGGCTGGGACATGCCGTTGCAGTACGGCTCGCAGCTTGCCGAGCATCATGCCGTACGCCGCGCCGCCGGCGTGTTCGATGTCTCGCACATGGGTATCGTCGATCTGCACGGCACGCGGGCGCGCGCGTTTCTGGAACTGCTACTGGCGAATGACATCGGCAAACTGACCGTTCCCGGCGGGGCGCTATATGGATGCATGTTGAACGAGACCGGCGGGATCATCGATGACCTGATCGTGTATTTTCTTGCCGAGTGCTCGTTCCGGCTTGTCATCAACGCCGGTACCCGCGCCAGCGACATCGCCTGGATCAGGCGGCATGCGCATATATTCGGCGTCGAGGTGCTGGAACGCACCGATCTGGCGATGCTTGCAATCCAGGGACCCGCAGCGCGTGCCACGACGGCGACGCTGCTTTCCGACCACGGCGCACATGCGGCCCTGGATCTGCAGCCATTTTGCGCCTGCGCTATCGACGCCTGGTTCGTCGCCCGCACCGGCTACACCGGCGAGGATGGATTCGAACTCATGCTTCCGGTCGCGGATGCCACACGGGTCTGGGGCGAACTGAATTCGCGTGGCGTCACATCGTGCGGTCTTGGGGCGCGGGACACATTGCGCCTGGAGGCTGGCATGAATCTCTATGGCAACGACATGGACGAGGACACCCATCCGTTCGAGTCGGGGCTCGCATGGACCGTCGCGATGAAGTCGCCCGCAAGGCGTTTCATCGGACGGGAGGCGCTCGAGGCCATCCTCGCGGGCGGCTCGCAGCGGAAACTCGTCGGCCTGCTGCTCGAAGATCCGGGCGTGCTGCGCCGACACCAGACGGTACTCGTGCCGCAACTCGGTGAAGGGGACATCACCAGCGGCGGCTACGCCCCCACGCTCGAGCGCTCGATCGCATTCGCGCGCCTGCCGGCCGCTGCCGGCGATGCGGTCCAGGTCAATGTCCGCGGCAAGCTGCTGAACGCAAGGGTCGTGAAGCGGCCGTTCGTGCGCTTCGGCAAATCACTCGTGCATTAACCCGTCTTTTACGGAGCATCAGTTCATGAGCAAGTTTCCAGCTGATTTGAAGTACACCAAATCCCATGAGTGGCTGCAGACACTGGCTGATGGAACGGTCAAGGTGGGAATTACCGACAGCGCCCAGCATGCGCTCGGTGATCTGGTATTTGTCGAAGTACCGGAAGCCGGCCGCGTGCTGCAGGCGGGCGAGCCCTGTGCAGTGGTCGAATCCGTCAAGGCGGCCTCGGATGTGTATTCGCCCGTTACCGGCGAAGTGATCGTAGGCAATGCCAGACTTGCCGGCGCGCCTGAACTGGTCAACGAGCAACCGTATGACGCCGGCTGGCTGCTGCACGTGCGCCCGGCACCAGGTGCCGCCACCACGGATCTGCTGTCCGCGGCCGAATACGAGAAATTGTTGCAGACGGAAGGCGACTGATGGCCTTCATTCCGCACACGCCGGCGGACGTGCAGGAAATGCTCGCCGCGATAGGCATCCCAAACGTGGACGCGCTGTTCGATGAGATCCCGGCGTCACTGCGAATCGGATCACTGGACGAAGTCCCGGAGGCGTTGAATGAGATGCAGGTCGGCCGCCTCATGAGCGAACGCGCCGGCGCCGACGGCACACCGCTGTGCTTTATTGGAGCCGGAGCCTACGAGCATCACATTCCGGCCGCGGTATGGGCGATCACGACTCGCGGAGAATTCTACAGCGCCTACACGCCCTATCAGGCCGAAGCGAGCCAGGGAACGCTGCAACTCATCTACGAATACCAGTCAATGATCGCCAGCCTCACCGGCCTTGCGGTGTCGAACGCCTCGCTCTACGACGGCGCCTCGGCGGTGGCGGAAGCGAGCCTGATGGCCGTGCGCGCGAACCGCAAGTCCAGATCGAAGCGCATCCTGGTGCCAGCGACAGTGCATCCCCACTACCGCAAAGTCGCGGTCGCGACGGCCGGCAACCAGGGGCTGCTGTTCGAGGCTATTCCGTACTGTCCGAATGAGGGCCGTACGCCGCTGCACTCGCTCGCCCCATACGACACCGAGGACATTACCGCGCTCGTGATCCAGCAGCCGAACTTCTTCGGTCAACTTGAGGACGTGGATGCGCTGACCGACTGGGCGCACCAGCGCGGTGCGCTGGTCATCGCGGTCGTGAATCCGACCTCGCTCGCGCTCTACAAGCCACCGGGCCAATGGGGAGCACGAGGGGTCGATATCGCGGTTGGCGAAGGCCAGCCGCTCGGTGTACCGCTGTGCTCGGGCGGTCCGTACTTCGGTTTCATGACGACACGCATGGAGCATGTGCGACAGATGCCGGGCCGAATCGTCGGCCGCACGCGCGACCTGGATGATCATGAGGGGTTCACGCTCACTTTGCAGGCACGCGAACAGCACATCCGGCGTTCCAGGGCGACCTCCAACATCTGCACCAACCAGGGATTGCTGGTGTGCGCTGCGACCATTTACCTGTCGATCATGGGCCCCACGGGATTGGCGCGCACGGCGGCGGCCTCGCATGCACGCACGCGTGAACTGGTAGCGGGCCTGATGCAGGTCAACGGCGTACGCCGGGCGTTCCAGGGCCCGTACTTTCATGAGGCGGTGCTGCAGCTGGATCGGGCGGTCGCACCGGTACTCGCGGCACTCGCGAGCCGCGGCATCATCGGCGGCCTGGATCTATCCGGCTACTGCCCGGAGCTCGGACACGCAATGCTCGTCTGTGCAACGGAAACAAAGAACAGCGCGGACATTGAACAGTATGTCGCCGCACTGCGCAATTGCCTGCACGATAGCTGAGGCCCCCATGCATACTCGGGAACGCGTAATCTTTGAATATTCCAGACCCGGCCGCGGCGCCACCGACCAGTGGCCGCAGGGTCCTGATGCTGACGCGATTTGCGATGTACCGGAGCATCTTCGTCGCGCCGTGCCGCCGATGCTGCCTGAAGTGAGTGAACTCGAGGCCGTGCGTCATTTCACGCGTCTCTCACAGTTGAATTTTTCCATTGATACGCACTTCTATCCGCTCGGCTCGTGCACCATGAAGTACAACCCAAAGGGCTGTAATCAATACGCGATGCTGCCGCAGTTTCTGCGGCGCCACCCGCTCGCGCCCGAGTCCCATGGCCAGGGGGTGCTGGCCTGTCTTTATGAGCTGCAGGAGCTGCTGAAGAGCGTAACCGGCATGCATGCCGTGTCGCTGAGCCCGATGGCCGGCGCCCAGGGCGAGTTCGCCGGCGTTGCCATGATCCGGGCCTATTTCCGCTCGCGCGGCGATCTGGCGCGCAGCGAGATCATCGTCCCGGATGCCGCCCATGGTACCAATCCGGCGACCGCGAGCATGTGCGGGTGCACGGTCAGGGAGATTCCAGTGGACGCCTACGGCGACATTGATCTTACGGCACTGCGGGCCGCCGTCGGTCCAGCCACAGCCGGCATCATGCTCACCAATCCGTCGACGCTCGGAGTGTTCGAACGCGGCATCGAGCAGGTCGCCCGCATCGTGCACGATGCCGGGGGCTTGCTCTATTACGACGGAGCCAACCTGAATGCCATTCTGGGAAAAGTGCGCCCGGGCGACATGGGCTTCGACGTCATCCACATGAACCTGCACAAGACATTCGCCACGCCGCACGGCGGCGGCGGCCCTGGAGCCGGCGCGGTGGGTGTGAGCGCCCGGCTGGCGCCGTTCCTGCCGCTACCCCTCGTCGGCCGGCAGGGCGACCAATACCGCTGGCTCATCGAGCAGGACCGGCCGCAGTCCATAGGCCGTCTATCGGCCTTCATGGGCAATACCGGAGTGCTGCTGCGCGCCTATATCTACCTGCGGTTGCTGGGCCGTACCGGCATCCGTCAGGTGGGCGAATTCGCCACGCTGAATGCAAATTATCTGCTGGCGCAGCTCAGCCAGCGCGGTTTCGACGCCGCGTATCCGACTCGCCGGGCAAGCCACGAATTCATCATCACCCTCAAGCGCCAGGCACGCGAATCTGCAGTGACGGCGATGGATTTTGCCAAGCGGCTGCTCGATTACGGCTTCCACTCGCCAACGATGTACTTTCCGCTCATCGTCCCCGAATGCCTGCTGATCGAACCGACCGAGACCGAGAGCAAGCAGATGCTGGACGCGTTCGTCGAGGCGATGGCGAGGATCGGGCAGGAGGCACGGGAGCACCCGGATGTTGTGCGCAGCGCGCCGCACTCGTTACCAGTGCGCAGGCTGGATGATGTGCGCGCCGCAAAGCAGCTGGACCTGACATGGCAGCCGGACGCCGCAGCTAAGCCCCTGATCAGCGCCGGCTCATGAATGCCAGAAATGCGCCCTGCGCTTCCGCACTCGCCAGTCGCTGAGCGAATTCGCGCGCTTCCGACTCTATCGCAGCCAGTAGTCGCCCCTGATCGCGCATCAGCTTTTTTGTCGCCTGCAGCGCCAGTGCCGGCTTGTCCGCCAGGGTGATAGCAGCGGCACGTGCGCGCGGTGTGACCTCGTCGGCCGGCAGGGCGGCATTGGCCAGGCCGCAGGCGACCGCCGCCTGACCGTCGATTGCTTCGCCAAACGCGAACATCGCAAAGGCGCGCACCTGGCCGATGCGCGCCGGCAGCAGCAGGCTGGAAGCGGCCTCGGGCACCAGACCCAGATCGACGAACGGCGTCGAGAGCAATGCGGTCCCGGCTATGTAAACCAGGTCGCAGTGCAGCAGCAGCGTGGTGCCGATGCCGACGGCGCGGCCGCGGACCGCCGCTACCAGCGGCTTGACCAGGCCCGCCAGCGCACGCAGGAAGCGGATCACCTCGGACTCCTCAAACCGCTGGCCGGAGCGCGCCAGCGCGACGAACTCGGCGATATCGTTGCCGGCGCAGAAATCCTCGCCTTCGGCATCCAGCAGCACGACATTAACGGACGGCTCGCTGTTCGCCAGTTCCAGCGCCTGGGCGAGTTGCTGGTACATCCGGACCGTAACGGCATTCTTCTTCTCCGGACGCGCCAGCGTGATTGCCAGCAGGCCCGCGATCCTCTCAACCCGCACGTGTCCGGATGCGTTCATGGCATCAATCCTAGCGCGTACGCCGCGCTACTGACATCCTGTCGGCTTACACTCGAGCCCGCAGGGAGCCAAAAAAATGACTACGCTGGCGGCCAAGACCCTCTTTATTACCGGCGCCTCACGCGGCATCGGGCTGGCGATTGGTTTACGGGCCGCGCGCGACGGCGCCAATGTCGCGATCGCGGCCAAGACCACTACGCCGCACCCAAGGCTGCCTGGAACGATTCATAGCGCCGCGGAGCAGGTGCGACAGGCCGGCGGTCGGGCGCTGGCGCTCGAGTGCGACATACGTTTCGAGCAGCAGATCGAACTGGCGGTCGCCCGCACCGTGGACGAATTTGGCGGCATCGATATCTGCATCAATAACGCCAGCGCCATCAGCCTTACGCCGACGCTGCAGACCGACCCCAAGCGCTACGACCTGATGCATCAGATCAACGGGCGTGGAACGTTCCTGGTGTCGAGAGCCTGTGTTCCGCATCTGCGCCGCGCGGCAAATCCGCATGTGCTGATGATGTCGCCGCCGCTGAACCTGGTACCGGGCTGGTTCGCACCCTACCCGGCCTATGCGCTGTCGAAATATTCGATGAGCATCTATGCGATGGCGATGGCGGAGGAGTTTCGCGCCGATGGGATCGCATTCAATACGCTATGGCCCCGAACCATCATCGCGACGGCCGCGGTACGCAACCTGCTTGGCGGCGAGGATGCGATCAGCCGCAGCCGCACGCCCGAGATCGTCGCCGATGCGGCGCATGCGATCCTGGCCAAAAACAGCCGCGAATTCACCGGCCGGCATTGCATCGATGAGGAAGTACTGAAGGCTGCCGGCATCACCGACTTTGAACATTACCGTACGCTGCCGGGCGGCGGCCCCCTGGCGGCGGATCTGTTCGTCCCTTGAGCCCGGTCAATCCGTGGATCGCCGCGGCGGCCCCGACTGGGCGCTCACGTAGGCATCGGCTGCCGGCACCAGCGCGAGTTTCTCCGACCGCTTGAAGCGCGCGGTCTCCATGCCGCGCTCGACACTGGGTGCCATCTGCTCGGGAACCTGCGCTCGCACCCAGCTCTCGAGCTCCTGCAGCGGTACGCTGTCCCAGAAATAGACCGGTACGTACTGCGCGGTGATCAGCGGGCGGTATTTGGGATTCGGCGACAGCAACGCCTCGACGTTGCTGGTGAAGGTGGTCCAGGATAATTCATGGTGCTGTTGCGCCAGGCGCACTACCAGGCGCAGGCGCCATCGGGCCGCTTGCGGCGGCAGCTCCGGGGACAACGCGATTTGTGCCGCCTGCGCCGCAAGCTGCGGATCGCGCACGTCCATCAGCGTCAGGTAGAAGCGCTGCTGCTCGGTTTCATCCTCAGCCTGCCTGGCAATGGCGTGCAACTGCTCGAACGCTGCCGCGTCGGCGTTGCGGGCAACGATATCGAGTATGGTCGGCTGATCATCCGGGGCAATGGCGCTGCGATCCGCGACAAACGAGCTGAAGCGCCGGCGCGCCTCAACGATGACCTGCTGGTCACCCCAGGCGCCCAGATCGCCGATCAGCAGTCGCCGCAGCTGCTGCAGGTCCGGTGTCTCGGCGGGCTTCGAGTCCCAGCCGAGCTGGACGGCCACCGGCTTGATGATCGAGCGTGCATAAGCGCTGAAAGCAGCGTATCCGGCGGTGCCGCGCTCGGCATATTCGATGGTGCCGAGTGCCGCGGCGATCTGTTGCCACGCGCGGCTGTTCAGGCTGGAACCCATCGACGACGCCAGCGACAGGTAGCTGCGCAATTCGCCCGTGCCGGATTCGACCAGCGCCCACTGGTCATCCAGCAGCGCAATCTTGTCGCCATCTGCGAGCGCGGTGAAATCGCGTGCGTTGATGGCAATGGTCGCTTCATCGTAACGCGCTCGATAAAAACCAATGGCATCGGCATTGACGCTGAGCGGCTCGTCGCATCGGCCCGCCGCCACGGTCTGCCCGTCATTGGTTAACAGCATCGCCCGCGGCTTGCCATTGATGCCGGATCGTACCTGCAGCGGGATACTCCAGTGCGATGCCCTCGGATCTGCGCCGCGCAGCAGGAAGCGGCTTTGCTGCAGCGATACACTTCGGCGGTTGTCCCCATCGCAACTTGCGGCGACCGTAACAAGCGGAAAACCCGCCTGTTCAGTCCAGTTCGCAGCAATATCGCCGATAGCGGCCCCGCTGGCGGCGCTGAGCGCATTCCACAGATCCGCGCTGCTGGCGTTTGAAAACGCCTGCGCCTTGATGTAGCGGCGCACGCCGGCGCGGAAGGTATCGGCACCCAGGTAGGCTTCGAACATCCGCAGCACCGCCTGGCCCTTGCTGTAGGTGATATCCGGGTCGAAGGCATTGGCCGCCTGCAGCTCATCGACGACGTGCTGCTGAATCGCATGCGAGGACAGGCGCGCATCGGCGCCCATCGCGGTTTCCTTGTCCGCATCCTGGCTCTGCCACCATTTCCAGCTCGGGTTGCGTTCGTCGGTCTCCTTGGCGGCGCGCCACGATGCGAAGCTCTCGTTGAGCCAAAGGTCATCCCACCAGCCCATCGTCACCAGATCGCCATTCCACTGATGCGCCATTTCGTGCGCCTGGACGCTGAACACCGCCTGCTGGTCGGCCACGGTACTGGTCTCAGACAGCAGCAGCAGCTGGTCGTTGTAGGTTATTGCGCCCCAGTTTTCCATCGCGCCGCCGAATCCGCCCGGCACGGCAATCGAATCGAGTTTGGGCAACGGATAGCGGTAGCCGAAATAGTCGTCATAGTCGGCCAGGATCTGCTTCGCGTTGGCGAGTGCGGTCTTGCCGTCCTGCTCTCTGCCGCGGGCTGCCCAGATGCCGAGCCCAACGCCGTCGCTGCGGCCTGCGATCTCGCCCAGCTCCCCTGCGGTCAGCTCAACCAGGTAGGACGGCATCGGCGGCGATGGCCGGAACTTCGTGATTGTCACCGCGCCGTTCACCACTTGCGTGGCGACCGGCATGTTGGAGACCGCCTGCCAGCCGGTCGGCAGTGTGACTTTCAGCTGGAAGCTCGAGCGAAAGGCGGGCTCATCCCAGCATGGAAACATGCGCCGGGCGTCGGTGCTTTCCATTTTCGTGGACAGCAGCAGGCCCTGGCCGCCGTCGCGGGCAAACAGCTGCGCAAACAGCCCGTGGGGCTGGCTCTCGATCCTGCCGGTGTAGGAGAAGGTCAGGGTATGGCGGCCCGGCCGCGCCGGCGCGGCCAGCGTCACCGTCGTGAGTTGCTGCTCGTCATTCGACGCCACGCTCGCAACTGGCCGGTAATCCAGCTGCACATCGCTCAGGGTCTCATTGAGCGAATTGAAGATGATGGTGGCGGTCGCGGTGCGTACCTGGAGCGTTACCGCCTCGACACCGGCGAAGCTGCGCGCGGCGATATCCGGCACGATGTCGATGCGGTAACCGAGGGGCACCACGCTCTTTGGCAGGCGCCCGGGTGCGGTATCGAACGAGAACGGCGCCTCCGCCATTGCCGACATCGTCACCGGTGTGCTGGCAGCGGCAGCAATCAACGCAACGATGGCGCGGGTTGTCATGCAGGTTAACCATCCGGCGGTAGAGTCATGCAATTTTACCAATTTACGGCAAGCACCTGGTGGAAAAGAATGCCTCGTCCGCTGCGATGGATCGGCGGCATGGTCATCGTCGTGCTGCTGCTGCTGGTCGCCACCGCCGGTACACTGTTGACGCCGGTGGCGGCGCTGATCGCCTTATCGACCCAGGCCTCGCCAAGGACCAGAATTGTGCCGCACTACTCGACCCCGCGGCGCAATGAGCCCGCAGACGGTGGTTTAGCGCGGCGCCCGCGCCTTTCTGCCGCCACACCGCTGTTGCGTCGATGCCGCGACAGCACGTGCGTGAGTTCCGCACCGAAGAAGAATATCTGCGCTGAGTAATATACCCACACAACAAGCACTAACAGCGATCCAGCCTCCCCGTATTCGGTTCCTATGCCGGCCTTTCCCAGGTACAGGCCGATCAGGGTCTTTCCCAGGCTGAACAGTGCCGCGGTCACCAGGCCTCCGATCCAGGAATGGCGCCAGTCCGTCGGCGCGTCCGGAATGTAGTGAAAAATCAGCGTGAACAACGCCGAGGTTCCGATCACCGTCACTAAGAAGTCAAACCCCTGCAGCATCCACTCCGGCAGCGGTAGCGCGCCGCCCATGAATTTTCCCACCGCAGCAAGTGCGGCGCTGACCAGCAGTGATACCAGCAACAGCAGGCCAATCGACAGCACCAGGCCAAAAGAAAAGAAGCGCTGCCTGATGATTACCCATATGCCGCCTGTGATGCCGCTATCCTTGAACGAGTTCACCCCCCAGATCTTGTTGAGGGCGGATTGCAGCTCGGAGAAGATCTGCGACGCCCCGAACAGCAGCGTAATCAGGCCCAGCGCCGAGGCGATCGAAGTGGCGCGCACGTTCTGGGTATGCGCAATCATGCTCTGCACGGCGTTGGCCCCGATCGGTCCGAGCAGCTGCTGGAACTGCGCCAGCACCTGCTCCTGTGCCGCCCGAAGGCCGACGAAATATCCGGCCAGCGCAATCGTCAGGATGACGAGTGGTGCCAGCGACAGTACGGCATAGAACGCAAGCGACGCACCCAGCCGCGTGGCTTCGTGCCGCTGCCACTCGAGTACAGTCCGGCGCCCCAGATCCCAGCAAGACTTCCATCTCATCGTATTGCCGCTTCTGTCAGCGGCGATTCGCCGCTACTTTCAAGCCTATGCGTGCAACCGTCGTGGCGCAGTCCTCATCTGGCGTGTGCCGGCGTCAGACGGACGTCCTGCCTGCGTGTAGGACAGGCGGCAGTGCTGATTGCGCTGTTGTAACCGCCGCCACTCGCTGCTGTCAGACAGGAATGAATCGACGCCGCGGCGACACTGGCCGCCACCCGTGCAACTGGAACCGCATGATGGAAACGCCTACGCCGCAGCCAGGACCCGAGCCGCATGACCCGACACCGGCGCCGATCGGCGATCCACCGACGGCCCCAGTGCGCGTCGGCCGCCAGCGCTGATCCGATCATGCAACCCTCACCGCAGCAGCCGCAGGACCCCGCGCCGCTGCTGCCGCCCGTATCCACGATCTGAATATCGAGGAGAATTCTCTGATGGCGAATGAATCGGCAAAGCCGGCACCCACGGGCACGGCCGGTATTTCCGATAAGGCGACCATTCGAGAGCGCGCACGCGCTCACATTGAAGATGGCGCGGTGACCTCAAGCTATCCGAAGGACCGGGAGACGATCATCCAGCTGCTCAACGAAGCGCTGGCAACCGAGCTGGTGTGTGTGCTGCGCTACAAGCGCCACTATTACGCCACCAAGGGGATTCGCGCCAAGGTGGCTGCCGCCGAGTTTCTCGAGCACGCGCAGGACGAGCAGGGACACGCGGACGAGATTGCCCAGCGCATCGTGCAGCTGGGCGCGAATCCCGACCTCAATCCGTCTACCCTGGCCGCGCGCAGCCACGCGGAATATGACGAGAGTACCGATCTGCCCGGCATGCTGAAGGCGAATCTGATCGCCGAGCGCGTGGCCATCGAAAGCTACCGCGAGATGATTGCCTATGTCGGTGAGCGCGACCCGACGACTCATCGAATGCTCAAGGGCATCCTGGCCAAGGAAGAGGAGCACGCCGAGGATCTGGCCGATCTTTTGGATATCGGCAAGGACGGCTGACGGTCAGCGGCACGCTATGATCGCGGCGGCGGTGATTGTGCCTGCGGCGGCGCCGCGATCACCTGGTGCACGAAGCGCAGTTTCTCGATTGCCGGCCCCGAGAGCACAAATGGATAGGCGTCCGGCAGCCCCATGCCGCGGTTCAGGTTGTTGAGCACATAGGCGACTGGAAACCAGTCGGCGATCAGCTGGTCGAAATAAACTGCGCGGTCCGCGCTCTGCAGCGCGATGTGCTCGAGTGCCGGCTCGTTGTCGCGCTGCGGCTGGAGCGACAGTCCGCACGCCGCGGCGGTCTCCAGCGTATCGGTGATGTGCAGGTAATGTGCCCACGTCTCCGCCCAGTCTTCCCACGGGTGTGTGGTTGCATAGGCGCTGACGAAGTGCTGCTGCCAGTCGGGCGGCGGCCCGCCGCTGCCATAGTGCTGTCTCAGGGCCAGCGCATAGTCGGCGCGCTCATCGCCGAACAGCGCGCGGAATGGTTCGAGCTGCGCGCTGTCGCGGATCAGGCGATCCCAGTAGAAATGCCCGATTTCATGCCGGAAATGGCCCAGCAACGTGCGATACGGCTCGTGCAGCTGCACCCGCCGCCGCTCGCGTTCTGAATCGTCGGCCTCCGCGATATTGACGGTGATGACACCGGCATCGTGGCCGGTCAACGCCGGCTTGGCGTCAGGTGTGTCCTCATCGGAGCAGAACTGGAACGCCAGGCCATTATCGGGATCTTCCGTCTTGCTTCTGGCGGACAGACCCAGTTGCGTGAGGCCATACAGCAGTCGTCGCTTGGGCGCCTCCATTCTCTGCCAGTGCTCGATCGAGCCGGGACGGCTGAGATTGGGAATTACCTGCGTCAGCCGGCAGGACAGGCACAGTGGGTTGGAGTCGCCGACCGGAATAGCCCAGTTGCATATCCCCTCGTCGTTGTAATTCTGACACAGCCGGTACGCCCGGCCCTTGGCCTGCGGCCACGGCGAAGTCCAGGTGCCGTCCTGTGCCTGATCCAGCGATGCCATGGCCTTCAGATCGGGCAAATACGCCAGCAACCGATGACAGTTGGTGCATTGGGTATTCTCGAAAAAAGCCAGGTTCTGGCAGTGGTCGCAGTGGAATGCTTTCATGGTGATGGTGCAGCGGGCGGTAGCGTCGGTCAGGCGCGCCAGTGTGCCTCATTCACGCGCGCCGCCGAAAGCGACAACCACGAACGCTTGCAGTAAGGCGGCTCCCACGCTGGTGGCGGATGCAGGTTTCAGCAACTACTATTACGCGGGCGGTTCAGCAGGCTGCACTGGCTACAGCGACTGGAATCACCCCAGGGAAAGCATGAAACAAGAAGCGGCCGCAGCCGGTAACGGTAGCGACAACGGCGCAAGGTACGCCAGACTCCAGGCGCGCGCGCTGCTCACTCTGGCAGCATGTGCCGTCACCGCTCTGCTGTGGATGTGTCATGAGGTGTTTGTGCCGGTCGCCTTGTCACTGTTATTCGCGCTGGTGCTCTCCAGCGCTGTCGAGGCGCTGCATCGCCACGGCTTTCCGCGCAGCCTGAGCGCCGTTCTGATGCTGGTGGTGTTGATCACGGTGATCGGCCTTACGCTCAGCGCAGTCGCGGGTCCGGCACAGGACTGGTTCGCCGGCCTGCCGCAGACCCTGAAGACCATCGAGCGCAAGGTGCGGCCGGTGCAGATGGCGCTGAGTCGCATCGAACAGCTCACCAGCCGCGCCGATGCGCTGGCATCCGCGAACCCCTCGCAACAGCACAGCGCGCCCGCGGCGGCGGCGGCCGCCGCCGCTCCAGTCACTGCCGCCAATGTCCTCGCGGAAACGCGCTCGGGAATAGTCAGCACCGGCACGGTCATCATCCTGACGCTATTCCTGCTGTCAGGTGGTGCGCCAATGCTCGCGCGCATGATGGTCGCGGTGGCGACCGACGTCCATGCCATGCATGCGCTCAAGGTCATCGAGGCCATAAGAAGCGAACTCGGCCGCTATTACGGCACCATCGCGATTATCAACCTGGGGCTGGGAGTGGCGACTGGCGTGACGATGATGCTGATCGGGCTGCCCAATCCGTTTCTGTGGGGCACGATGGCCGCCGTGCTGAACTTCATACCGTACGTTGGTTCCACGGTGATGGTGATTGTCCTATCGGTGGTCGCAGTGGTGAGCTTCGACAGTTTCGGCCAGATCGCGGCGGTGATCGGCAGCTACCTGGCGCTGGCCACGGTCGAAGGTCAGGTGGTGCAGCCCTGGTTTGTCGGCCAGCGGCTGGAGCTCAATCCGCTGCTGGTGTTTCTCGCCGTATGGTTTGGCGGCTGGATGTGGGGCATCGCCGGCATCACCATCGCAGTTCCGATGCTGGTGGCGCTGAAGGTCGCCGCCGAACACAGCGACCGCGGCCGCCCACTGGTCGAGTTCCTGAGCCCGGGAAGCAAGAAACCGGTCAAGCACCGCGCCAGGCGCTCGGCGGCCGCCCAATAGTCACCGCTAGCGCGCAAACTGCGCCTTCTACGCGCTGATGTCACTGCGATGCCCCGCATCGCGCTGAATCCTTCGCGCTCGAGATCCGCCAGATGCCACACCTGCTCCAGCGGCGAGAACAATCCGTCACCACCGTACTGCCGCAGGCTCGGGAGTCAACCAACGCAATTCCAGTTCGAGATAGTCCGGCATGTCTTCAAGCGTCTGCATCAGCGTTTCGCGCTGCTGCGAGGGGAGTGCCATGTATTGCATCGCTCCTCCTGCGCCGATATTAAATCACGCGGACAGCTGACAGCTGGGTAGCCGGTTTTCTAATGTCGGTCAATCGATTAGCACTAATCCGCCTCTGGCACTATCATCCTGTCGTGTCAGCCCTGATTGCTAACCCGATCGGCCGCTGCTGCGTGGCTGCGGCGCTGCTGGCGCTGTGGGGCGGCCTGCAGGCTGCTATCGAGGTGCAGGACTCGCCGCCGACCGAACAGCCCACCGAGCAGCTGTCCGAGGTCGTCGTCAAGGCGGCCGAGCCACGTCTCGTTGCTCCCACGCGGCGCGATCGCATTGGCCGCATCTGGGCGCCCGTGTACATCAACGATCGCGGTCCATTTCGCCTGGTGCTCGACTCCGGTGCCAATCATTCCGGCATCAACGCGCACGTGGCCGAAGAGCTGGGCCTGCCGCCGGATCAGTCGCGCCAGGTGATGCTGCGGGGCGTCACCGGCTCGGCGCAGGTATCCACGGTGCATATCGACAGCTTTCTGGTCGGCGACATGACTTTCGGTACCTCGAGGCTGCCGATCGTGACCGACGCGCTCGGGGGTGCCGATGGAATTCTTGGCACCGACGGCATGTCGGGCCGGCGCATCGTGGTCGACTTCCGCCATGACCAAATCACTATCCGGCGCTCGCACAACGAGCGTGCCGAACCTGGCTTTCGTACCATTCCGTTTGAGCTGGTACGTGGCAACCTGCTGCAGGTCGACGCCTCCGTGGGCGGCATTCGCATCAAGGCCATCATAGATACCGGCGGCCAGGTAACCATCGCCAACCTGGCTCTGCGACAGGCGCTGGAGCAGCGGCGATTATCGCTGCACGGAACTCCCGACACGATCACCGGCGTTACCACCGACGTGCAGCAAGGCGATGCCGCTCAGACACCGCCACTTTTGATTGCGGCGGCCGAGCGAGGCAAGGCAGTAGAAATTCGATACCACGATGTCACCTTCGGTGATATGCACATATTCGAGCACTGGCACATGACGGGCGAGCCCGCGATGCTGATCGGAATGGACGCACTGGGATTGCTGGACATGCTGATCATCGACTATCAGAGGCGCGAGCTGCAGGTCCGCATGCGCGGGGACGACTAATCTCGCGCAACGGTTCAATCGCGCCGAACTCGCGATGCCGCGCAGCACGCATCATTTCAGCGTCGCAGCCACCGGCGATCGCGCCGACGGTGACAAAGTGCCTACGGTGGGCAATAAGTCGACGTACTTTTCTGGATTTCTCGAAACTCCGGTGCGACGACCACTGCTCGCCACGACTGGCAGGCGCATCGGTACATAGTCGGCCTTAAATTTGCGCCCATGGGCAAGCATCGCCCACACGGTGCGTACGTTTTTGTTGGCCAGTGCGGCTATGGCGCCTGCGCCAGCCCGACTCCGTAGAAGTAGTCGTAGGTCTCGCCGGCGACAGAGGGCTGGGCGGCGCTGAAGCTGGAGAACACCGCGGACTTGCCCAGGAATGTCACGAATACGTCCTGCTGCACGCCGCCGGAGTTCGAGCGGAAGGTGAACAATCCATAGCACGGATCTGCCAGTTCACCCGCGGTTCCGTACAGATAAGACGTATCCGCCACCGCGGTAAGCGTGCCCGAGGCTAGGGTCGAACCATTGGCGTCGGTGATAGTTACATCGCCACCGGAGGATACTGCCACCGTGGCGCTACCGAGTGTGGGGGTGCCGCTCTCGATATTGCCGGCACCGGTCGATGCGCCATTCTTGGCGTAATAGATCGCCTGATAGGATCCGGCCACGCTGGGATCAAAATCCTTCGCGGCCGCTTTCGCCAAACCGAAGATCGCCCCGTTGGGCGTGTCCACCAGGAACCTGCCGTTCGACGTGCCGAATATGTAATCACTGGACGCCTGATCCGCCAGTGTCAGGTAGGTACCGGACGAGTCCAATGTTGCGGCAGCCAATGAGAACTGACTGCCACTGATCGGGCTCTGTCCGCCATTGTTGGTGGCCATCCAGGGGTTATAGCCGGAGCTCGATAGCTCCCCAGCCTGGTCGATCGCTATCGTTCCGATCTCGAGCCCGCCTGCGGCCGTCCGGAACTGCATATAGTTGTATGACTGGCCTTCGAACGTTCCCAGAGTTATCTGTCCAGCATCTACTGCGGTGATCAATGCGGAAGCATCGCGATTGGGTCCCGCGTTGGCTGCCTGAATCACCATCGCATAGCCCGGGATCTCATAAGCGGAGATCAGATTGCCCGACGGGTCACTGATTTGGTAGGAGCCGTTGGCGTTGACGGTATAGCTGGCGGTTCCCTGCTCACCGTTCGTCATGTTGCTATAAGTGATTGTGTGGGTGCTTGCATTCACACCGATCGTGAGGAAGTCCCCGACCGACGCGGTTCCGTTGTACTGGTTGACGGTCGGCACGGCCTGCGACGTCACGCTGTTGCCGCTGCCACCGCCGCAGGAACACAGTGCAGCAAGCGTCGAGATCACCAGTATTCTGCCGATGCGCATGAGGGGACTCCCTGCTGTTGTAGTGCACCTGAATCGAGGGTATCGGCTGATTGGGGAAACTGGACGTGTGTAGTGCACAATGGCGCGGGCAAATCGGGGACCTGCATCGCACATTCCCGGCACATCGCGCTCGGGACCACCGGGCACCTCTACCGATTCTCTGTTAGGTCGTCTCCCGGCAGACGTCTTCGTGTGCGCGCCGGTAGACCTCGCCGTAGCGCCGACGGCGCATCGCTGGCCATTGGCTCACCGCCACGGCCGACGGACGATTGGAATTAGTCGCCTGTCAGGACCGCGATGAGCACCTGACGGCCGCAGTGACCTGATAGATGCGGCATGTGTGCCATTGGCGCGCTGGTGGCTGCGGCAGCGGCGCTGGCTGTTTCGATCAGCCATATCATCTCGACAACGCTGGCCGCAGTCGCTGTCCGTAGTTATGCGCATGCGGGTGTAGTGCGCCGAATCATCCTCTCGCGCCGGTACGGAACCGCGGCTCGAACAACGAGGTGAGAATTGCCGAGCGATTGGGGCGCCCAATCAGAACCACGCCGTCGCCCTCACCGACGATGGCGCTGGCCGGCGGCGAGATGAATACATCGCCGTCGCGGCGATTGATCTGGACGATGAAGAAAGCGCCCTTGGCCTGCCGTTCGATCGCCGCGACGTTCATACAGACCGCAGGGCTCTGCGGCGGGGCCGTGATCACCTCGAGCTCCAGGCCGAAATTGTGCAATACCCGTTGAAAACCGTGGGAGCGCTCCAGGCCATCGATGAAGCGAGCCGATTCCTGGTACAGCAGCAGCTCGGCAATGCGCTCGGCGGTTGGAGAGCACGGACGCCAGCGCGTGCGCCCGCGTCACGCCGGCGGCGTGCAGCGCTGTCTCGCTGGTCGCATCGCCTTAGATGCACAGATAGCCCCGCTCGCGCGCTTCGGCGGCGCGCGCTTCATTGTCTTCGAGGATCACCAGACCGGCGCTGCTCGCGCTCAGTGACCGCGCCAGCACGGCGCCAAGGCGCCCGAAGCCGCAGACGACGACGTGCCCTTCGAGTTGATCGATTTGGTGGTGCATGCGCTTTTGACCCGTGGTCTTGCTGAGCTGGTTGTGGGTGAAGAACTGCACCAGCGCGCCGGTGAGAAAGATGATGCCGGTGCAACCCAATACGATCAACGCAATGGTGATGGCGCTCAAGGTCGGCGAGTCGATCGGCCGTACCTCGTTGTAACCCACCGTGAACACCGTGATGATCACCATGTAGATGGCGTCTCTGAGCCGTAGCCACGATCATCACGGTGATGGTGTAGGCGACGCCATAACGAGATTGTGGACCGGGGAATCCAGCAGACCGGTTATCCGCGGTCGCGGCACGCGGCGGACGGGACGCGGGTTTCGTCTGGGCGCCGGTACCGACGGCAATTGAGCGGGCCGATCGCCGGATAGCGTTTCCACGGGTGACCCCGCAGCCGGGGAGTCGCCCGAACCGGCCGTCGGTGGGTCGCCCTCGATCATTTGCCGCGTATGAAACAGATCTCACTACGAAGCATTGCCGCATTGACCTCAGACTGGCTGCAATCTGCCGTCTGCGCCGTGAGGATGAGGGCTGATCCGGGCGGCTTGCTTGCCGACCTTTTCCTTGGCTGTCTCCAGGTCGAAATGCCCCTGCAAATTGATCCAGTAACCATCGGACGTGCCGAAATACGCCGACAGCAGCACGGCCATTTCCGGCGAGATCGAGCGCTTCTCGCGCACGATGTCGTTCACACGAGGCAGCGGAACGTCCAGGGCCTTGGCCACTGCATATGCACTAAGGCCCACCGGCACCATGAACTCCTCCCGGAGAATCTTGCCGGGGTGAGTAAGCCTGATCTTTCGCGCCGCCATAACCCTATCCCCGCCTAGTGATAATCGACGATTTCAACGTCAAAGGCGTGACCGTCACGCCACTTGAAACAGATCCGCCACTGCTTGTTGATCCGTACACTGTACTCCCCCTTTCGATCGCCCTTCAGAGCTTCGAGCTGGTTCGAGCTCGGAATCGAAAGGTCCTTCAGGTCTCCAGCCGCGTTCAGCTGCTGCAGCTTCATCAGTGCCCGCTCTTGAATGTCGCGCGGAAGACGCTTGGAGTACTCGCGACTCCAGACCCTCTCAGCCTCCTTGCCACGAAAGGATTTGATCACCGGTGAATACTAACGCGACACGTTAGTACTGTCAAGAATTACTAGGCAAACACTCAGTCGCGCCAGCAGCGGCGGCTGATTCGGCTGTGAACTATCGATGCACGCCCTGGTATTGGAGTTGCGCGCACTGCCCGGGATCCAAGTGAAGAGACTTAACGTGGGTGTAGATCTCGCTGTAAATGGTCTGTTCCGCAACGGACGAATCGACCTCCACGCGGTACATTCCCGGACGCACCGACATTAGAAACTGACCCCCGCTATCCGACATTGCCGTGTACTTGCTGCCGGTACCGGTGACGGTCACTGATACACATGCCTGGACCTTTACCTTGTATCCGATCCACTCTGAATCACGCTGCTCAGCCAGGACCGTGCCCAGCAAGACTATTTTCGGCCGAGTCCTCGCGGTCCAGAAGCTGCGAACGGATCGCCAGTCTCTAGCAAAACCGGCAGTAGAGCAGGACTTGGATCCTTCCCCGCGGACTCTCCAAGCCCGCGGTCGACGGTAGACCTCCGGTAGACGTCGGCGCCGAAATCAGCCGGCATTTTCCTCCGGAAACTCGCGGGTTTCGGCCTTGGCGGCGCCTAACCGGCGGTTTTCCTGCCGGAACCCTCGGTGTAGCTTCGACTACGCCTTCTCCCCCACCCGTAACTTCGCCGATTTGAAGCTGACCCCGCACGAATGATCCGGGCAATACCCGCCCGGATTCTTCGCCAGGTACTGCTGGTGATAGTCGGCGCGGAACCGCTTCCCTGCACGGAAATCACCGGGTTATCTCATCGTGGTCACTCGACCGGTAGACTTTCAGTAGACGTTGACGTCGAGCCACTGGTAGACCGAGCCTCGGCCCGTCGAGCGATGTCCGAGTTGTGACTTCTGCTGACGGTGCGAAAGGGCTGCTTTTGGGAGGGGGCAAAACCACGTTCGCCTCTGGAGAGTTGACTCGGTTTAGTGGAAATTCACCAGGCACGGCCATTGTTGCGCGAGTTTCATACGGCTTGCCAGGTGCGACTGGCACCACCGCATTACGCGACTTACTAGAGGGAGTCCATCTCCGTCTTGATCGCTTCAGCAAACTTCTCCGGAAACTCATCTGCGACTCGGGCAGATTGCCCCCGGCCATAAAGGTCTCGAAGACAGAGTTCCAGCGGTCTCGCCACGCGCGGGCAGCTTGACCGGTTTGACAACGGATATGGTCAGCTCTATGGTCCACCTCGCACGCGGGACCAATCCAGGAGCGGGTTCGATGGCGAAGTCCAAGGATCCTCTTGATCGCCGTGGGTTTCTGAAAGGCGCTGCAGTCGGCGCCGCGGCCTTGGTCGGGCAGATTCCCGCCGTTGATGCCCAACAAGCCCCGGCCGCGCCGCAAAACGGTACAGCGGCGTCGCCATCGGCCGCTCAACTGGCAGCCGAAACCGAGCCGGTGTCCGTGGAGGCAGATGGCCTGACGGTCGAGAATGCCGGTTCCGACTTCATGGTGGATGTGCTCAAGTCGCTCGACTTTGAATACGTCGCCGCCAATCCCGGCTCAAGTTTCCGCGCGCTGCAGGAATCGTTCATCACCTATGGACGAAACAGGAGCCCCGAGTGGATCACGTGTTGCCATGAGGAATCGGCGGTCGCCATTGCCGACGGTTACTTCAGAGTGGAAGGCAAACCGATGGCGGTTATCGCCCATGGAACGGTCGGCCTGCAGCACGCGGCGATGTCCATCTACAACGCCTTCGTGGCTCGCAACCCTGTGTACATCATTCTTGGAAATGCGCTCGACGCCAATGCGCGGCGGCCTGGCGTAGAGTGGGATCACAGCGTCCAGGATGCGGCGTCCATGGTTCGCGACTACATCAAGTGGGACGATACGCCGATTTCGCTGCCGCATTTTGCCGAATCGGCGGTTCGGGCCTTCAAGATTGGCATGACGGTGCCGATGGCGCCGGTACTCCTGGTCGCCGACGGCGTCCTGCAGGAGAACCCGGTGCAGGACCGTTCCGAGTTGCGTATCCCAAAACTGACGTTGACCAGCCCGCCAACCGGCGACCCGGCGGCGGTGGCGGAAGTGGCGAAGCTGCTCGTCGCCGCTCAAGACCCGGTGATCATAGCGGGCCGTGTGGCGCGCACGCCGGATGGAATGAAGCTGATGGTCGAGCTCGCCGAAACTTTGCAAGCGCCGGTGCAAGGTGGCGTACGGAACATGCCGAACCGCCATCCGCTCAGCGGCGGCGGTGCGGTGAGCAACGCGGATGTGATTCTGGCATTAGAGGTCGACGACCTCTGGGGGACGATTCACAGCTTCCGCGATCAGCAGGCGCGCTCATACAGGTCGATCATCAAGCCGACCGCGAAAGTCGTCAGCATCTCCGCCAACGATCTCTACATGAAAAGCAATTATCAGGACTTCCAGCGCTATGCTGAAGTGGACATCGCCATCGCGGCGGATACACAGGCGACGCTGCCGGCCCTGATCGAAGCATGTAAACGGCTGCTCACGGCCGGCCGGCGACGTGCGCTGGACGAACGGGGCAAGAAAATCGCCGCCGCAAATGCCCAGAGTCTCGAACGTGCCCGCACCGAGGCCACGTATGGCTGGGATGCAAGCCCGATCAGCACCCAGCGCATGTCGGCCGAGATGTGGGAGGCGGTCAAGAACAAGGACTGGGCGTTGGTGGGAGATGGCGGCGGGCGTCTTTGGAATATCGACAAGTTCCATCACACGATCGGTGGCTACGGAGCGTTCGCAGTCGGGTCCGCATTGCCGAAGGCCGTGGGCGCCGCCCTCGCTCACAAGAAGCACGGCCGTCTCTGCATCGCTGTGCAGCCCGACGGGGACCTGATGTATGCGCCGGGCGCCCTGTGGACCGCTGCTCATCATCGCATTCCGATGCTCCTGGTCATGCACAACAACCGGGCGTATCACCAGGAGGTGATGCATCTCCAACGGATGGCCAACCGGCGCCAGCGCGGCGTCACCAACGCGGGCATCGGTACCACCATCACCGATCCCAATATCGACTACGCAATGCTGGCGCGCAGCATGGGTCTGTATGCAGAGGGACCGATCACCGACCCTAAGGACCTCGGTCCTGCACTCAAGCGCGCCGTGGAACGTGTCGAACGCGGTGAAACGGCCCTCGTCGACGTGGTGACGCAACCCCGGTAGCACGCGGAGAAGAATCCTTATGCGTGTGTCAGTTCTGTTGATCCTGATGACGATGACTTCCGCGTCAGGCGCCCAGACGCCGGTGGCGGCGCCGCCTGGTCAGTCGGCGCCCGCCGGCGACGTCGAGAATGGTAAAAAGATCTTCACCAGCTATGGATGCTATCAATGCCACAACTACGCGGCGAACGGCGGGGCAGCAGGCCCGCGGCTGGCGCCAAATCCGCTTCCGTTTCAGGCGTTCGTCCTTCTTGTCCGTAAGCCGCTCGACCAAATGCCCCCGTATACCGCGAAGATCGTGTCGAACAAGGAGCTCGCAGACATCTACGCCTTCCTGCTGACGATACCGGCGCCGCCCGCGGCTGACAGTATTCTAATTCTGAAACCGTAGGGTTCGACCCCGCGCTGCCGGACCGCGCACGAACTTCATACACAGCCTTTCTGTGACCCTGACCATGCTGCGGAACTGGATGCGCGGCGACTACCGCAGACCCCTCTTCGACTCGATAGGCGTCGGGGTCTGGGTGCCCGATCCTCAAGACCGGCCCCTGTGGCGGGGCACAACGATGCGATTTTTGACAACCGCAGTGACAATCCGAATTCCAACGCTAAGTTCCTAGCATGAAGGCTGCTCGCGCGAACAATGCCTTTGCTCAACTTGCAAGTTTAGTCGTGAGTCGTTTCCACGATGAGGTCGTTCCCGTGGACGCGGTCGAGCCGTTGTCCCAGCGCCAGGTGTTACGGCCGCCCCGCTTGGCCTCATACAGCGCCAGATCGGCCGCCTTGTGGAGTTCGTCAGGCGTGGTGGCGCGGCCGCCGAGGACCTTGGCAACGCCAATGCTCGCGCCGATGACGACAATACGGTCGGCCAGGACAATGGGATCGTTCAGCTTCTTAATAATTCGGGCGCAGGTCGAATCGACAGCGGCCGTGTCGCGTGGTTGCGCAAGGATCACGCAAAACTCGTCACCGCCCAGCCGCGCCGCCAGATCGGTCTCGCGGATCAGCGTGCGCAGACTTATCAGCGATAGTATCTGGGCAAGCTCCAGAGGGGAGTATGTAAGGGGAGTTCACCGTCGGGGCGATTTGAGATCATTGACCCGTCTTGGAGTTGAGAAACAGATCTCCTTCAGATCTGAACTCCCCTCTCTCCCTCCCAAAATCCAGTTGATCGATGCCCGCTTCACTCGTTACCGCTTGAGCACCTCTCTTCTGAACAACCACACGCGTTCTTTTCCAAAGATGATTTTTTCCAGCTTTCTCGACGCGCCCACCTCCGCCTTTATAAGCGCACCTATGACCGTCCCAAGCTGCGTTCTGGGTACCGCTCCTAGGCTCATGCAGAAATCAAGTAACTCGTTGTGAGTGAACACCCTTCTCGGCACCGTCGCCTCCTCCGAAACTACTAACCCGTATCGTAAGTACGGGTACACCTGTTTGTGCTTGCGTGCCTTAGCGCTGTACGTCAGCACGTCATGGGTCATGACGCGCGTCTTAAATTCCATGACAACGCGAGGAAGACGAATATCTCCACGACGCTCGAAAATGCGGTTTCGTCAAGTCGATCGTGACTGAAGATTGCATGGCGGCTCCAATTCCTTCCCCGAGGATTATTCTAGGTCCAAAACACCGGTAGACTTCCGGTAGACCTCAGCGCCGAAATCGCTCTGCGTTTTCCTGCGATGGATTGAGGGTCGGGGTCAGTCCGCTAGCGGGTCCGGCCGCACTTGGAAATGGACAATCATGGGCTTGGTGCCCTTGCCGCCCTCCTTGTGCCAGGGCGTACGATCGCCGCTCGTGACCCAGAGACCCCGGCCCTTCCAACCGGCGCTGGTGTCATCGATACGGCCTTCCATACCCTTCATATAGAAGCCCAGCGGGTAAGGAAGCCGCAGCGTGACGAACTTGCCGCCGACCAGGGCGTGTACGCCGTCAAAGAGATTGCCGGTCAAGATCGGCACGTTCATTCCCAGCCCCAAGGTGTCGTGCTGATCGACCCAGGTGTAGTAGCTCGACTCGACGCTGAACTGCGGCAGTTCCGCAAAGCCTGGGCCCGGCAGCCGAAAGAAACTCCAGCCCTCCGGACAATGATCTCCGGTCGCCGTCGGGCCGTTGAGCGGACCCTTGCACTGGCGGCGGTCAAAGCGCCCCAGATGTCCGCTGGCCAGAGAGACCCACACGACTCCGTTGCGATCGATGTCCGCCCCGCGCACGCCGAATCCGGGCGCAGGCACGTTATAGATTTCGGTCAGCAGCGTGCGCGGATCAAATCGAACGATCGCGCCGGGAATTTGACCCCAGACCGAGCCCCAGACCGATCCATCAGCGGGATTCGGCATGACGGCGTAGATACTCACCGCCAGGCGCCGATCGCGATTGGGCTGCGCGGGCTGCCCGGGCTCGACCCACTTGTCCAACTTACCTTTGCCCTCGGTGTCCAGGACGAAAGGGGCCCAGTGCTGCGCGGCGGCCGCGTCGCCGGTGGCATCGAATTTCTGGGTATCAAGCCAGCCGATGACCTCGGCGCCACCGCTGGTCCACAACGTGTGATTCTGGTCAGCGGCAAATTGTAGGTGATGCGTCGAGTAGCACGTATCGACGAAGGTGTACTTGCCGGTCTTCGGCTCATACACCGCAATTTGACGTCCCGAACTCTCGATCGGGAACAGCTTGGCCGAACTATGCTGCGAACCTGCCTTGCAGAAGGCGGGATTGTTCGGCCCGCGGACGCGGGCGGTGTACCAGACGCGACCCTGATGATCGAGCATGGGATTGTGCGCAATGGCTCGACTGTCCCAAATGCGCTCATCTCCCCAATACGGCGAGGGCGCGACGACTGTATCATCGTGCGTCGAGGGCGTATCGGCGTCGCGCACCGGCACCTTGAACGTACGCGCGATGTTGCGTTGCGGGTCGAGAATCGGAAACTCATCGGTGCTCAATTCGGGCGAGCCGTAAAGCGGACCATAGCCATTGACCGTCGGGTCATTGCGATCGGTACCCGACAGATCATGCAAGTAGGACTTCGGTCCCGACCAATCGCGCACCGTCGCCACGACATTGCGCTCCATCCCGCTCGGTCGCTGTGGGGTACTTGCTGGAAGCTCGCCGGAGGCGATGCGATCGGTCCAGTCGGCCAGATATTTGATCGGTATGCCTTTGAGCGTACCCATCGCCGTCTGAACCATGTCCCGGCCGGCCTGACCGGATTGAATTCGCCGCATCCAGGCCGCCTGCGACGAATCGAACTGCCCGAGAGCGGACGGAATCGTGCGGGTGGCGTGATCGCCCATCTGATGGCAGCCGACGCAGCCCATGTTCTTCATCCACATGAGGTAGGCGTTTCGACCGCCGGGAATTTGCGCGACCTCCGCCTCGTCAGGCAGCTTCATCATGGCGTACCAATAGGCTGCGGGATACACCTCGGCGGCGCTGGCGGCATTGGGTGCAGTGACCGCCGCGAGGTTCACGGCGTTCCCCGGAGTGGCGTGAACTTTAGCTGAATCGGCCAGCCCGTAGCCCCTCACCCAGACACTATAGTTCGCCCGAGGAAGTTCGGGGATCAGATAGCGTCCCCGATCGTCAGTCACCACTATTTTTGCAAATCGCGTCGGCAATTCGGTGGTCTCCGCGATCACCCACACCCCGGCCTCGGGTCCCTTAGCGCTGGTGACGACCCCGCCAATCTCGTTGGCTTTGACCTTCAGACCCGCTGATGCGGCCGGCGAGTCCGCGCTGATGGCAGCGCTCACTACAACCGCCGCCAGGGCGACGAGGGCCGGTATTCGTTTACTCAACCACGTCATGTCCTACCTCATTCTGTAGCGCTCTTACATTTTACTCCTGCACGGCGCGCACCGGCGGCGCAGGCGGCATGAATTACAGTGCGATTGCCCGATAGGTTCGTTCCCTGAAGAGTCCAAACGCGTACAACACACACGTGGTCTCATTGATGAGTTCTCGGAAAATGACGGTATGCGGATGCGCCTCGCGGCTAACGCGTTCAATGTAGTCACGATGTCGAGAGATGAATAACCCGTCGGGAGCATCAAGCGCTTCGCGCAGTAGCTTGTTTATGGGTTTGCAGATGTAAGCCATCGATACTGTCAGCGCCAACCGGATTCCTTCCCCGCGGACTTTCCTAGGTCCAGATCACCGGTAGACTTCCGGTAGACCTCTACGCCGAAAACATCCCGCGTTTTCCGGCAGAAAACCGTATATCCATTTGGTAACCCCTTGGCTTCCTGATGGAAACCAAAGCACACCCACTGTTATGCCTTCTCCCCCACTTGTAACTCCGCAGATTTGAAGGGAACTCCACACCCGCCAATCCCACAGTACCCATCCGGATTCTTCGCCAGGTACTGCTGGTGATAGTCTCCCCGGAGGCTGGAAATCCCACGAAATCCCTGCGTTTACTGGCTTGCCAGACCTCTATCGGTCGACCAGACTTTCGGTAGACCTCCACGTCGTTCCGGCGGTAGACCGAGCACAAATCTAAAACGGGTCGCAGCGTGTCGTCACCGCCACGTGGAAGCGGGCTTTGCGAACCAACCCTACCTGAGCCCAATAGAACCTACACGTGTCGCTACGGGATTGATCAGGCAAACAGAACGCCGGCCGGGTGTTCAGATGCCAGGCGATATCCCATCGCCCGGTAGCCGCGCTGTCTCTTCACCCACATTCGAAGCAACGCCGGGTGACCGGTATCGACGAAGTCGATGATCCGCACGTCGGTCTTCCCGGTGTGCTCCCGATGCAAACGCCCAGCGTACTGCTGCAGCGTGCCTTTCCAGGAGATCGGCATTGCAAGCACCAAGGTGTCCAGCGGCGGATGATCGAACCCTTCACCAACCAGTTTACCGGTCGCCAACAGAATGCGCGGTGCATCTGCGGGGAGTGCGTCCAGTTCCGCAATGATGGCAGCACGCTGCTTTTTCGACATTCGGCCGTGCAGCACCAAAGGCACTGAATCCTGACTGCACAGGGCGGCCTTGATGGCGTCGAGATGTTCAGTGCGCTCGGT
>Ga0182030_10000777_pt1 | contig 62569 bp, 59 predicted proteins | sample 812S3MmetaG_FD_121299 | JGI IMG/M metagenome (GOLD analysis project Ga0182030, IMG submission 121299) | Permafrost microbial communities from Stordalen Mire, Sweden - 812S3M metaG (Illumina Assembly) | ecosystem: Environmental > Terrestrial > Soil > Wetlands > Permafrost | place: Sweden... | reverse complement strand
ATGAAGTCCGAGGGTTTGAAGACTTCGCAGGTGAATCTCACGTCCTCCAGCAATCCGAACTTCAACGTCGGGAAAGAAGAAACGATAGAGGGCCAGAATGCGAAGGCAACGTTGGGGGGTTAGCTGCCATTTACCACCCATCGGCGTGCCCTCGAAAGGGATGAGGAAGTTGATGGGAACTGAGTCCGGGTCGAGCTTTCGAAGATCAAAAGCGAGGTCGACGATCTCCTCATCACTCTCATCCATGCCGAAGATCGCTCCTGAGCACGGCGAGAGTCCAGCGTCGCGGGCAACTCCGACAGTGTCGACGCGATCGGCGAAAGTGTGGGTCGAGCAGATCTTCGCGTAGTTCGCCTCGCTGGTATTCAGATTGTGGTTGTACGCGTGCACGCCCGCCTCCAACAGTCGTTGGGCTCGCTCGGCGGTCAAGAGCCCGAGACTCGTGCACACTTCAACTCCCGGATGACGTTCCTTGATGGCCAACACGGTCTCGGCGATGCGCCCGATGTCACGATCGGTCGGACCACGGCCACTCGCCACGAGACAGACCCGCTTCGCTCCCCCGGCTACCGCTCGGTCGGCGGTCTCGGCCGCCGCCACGGGATCAATCCAGTTGTACTTGAGCACGTCCGCCTTCGAGCCGCTGCGCTGCGAGCAGTAGGAGCAGTCTTCCGGACACAAACCGCTCTTCATGTTGATTATGAGGTTTAGCTTGACCCGATTTCCAAAGAAGTGCCTTCGCACGCGCCCACCTGCGGCGACAACATCGAGTAGATCGTCGTCACCCGTCGCCAGTAGGTCCAACGCCTGTTCCCTCGTCGGCGCTTGGCGATCCAACGCCTTGACGACCAAGTCATCCAGCAGTGTTCTCAAGTCGGTTTCCATCCATAGAGCATGCCACTTTCGAACTTGCCCCACCCGTGCTTGACGCCAAGGTCCAACTGGAACCGTCACGCCAAACAATTGGGTGGTGTGTTGTCGGAGCAGCCAAGAATCATGCTTCAGATATCTGCTCTGGTGGAAAACATCGATCTGGCCAATAAATCGCCCGGCGCCCGCGGGACCGAGGTCACCTTGGGCTTTTCTTGCCAAATATCTCCACCGCACGACAAAACCAAAACGTAGAACAACGCCAATCCACCAGTTTCAACCGGGAGTGAGATCCTCAACTCCGGTCCGGATCAACAAAAAAATGACCTCGAGGTTTGACCATTCCCGGCTCCAATCAGTTTCATGACGAACATCTGCTGAAGAGCGATCAGTCGTTGGGCGACGTCGAATGACAACTCTATGAAGTCGCCGGGTTTAGAGATCGCTGTGCCCTTAGGCACTCCCACCATTTCAGACCGTTGAGGAATCGGCGGGTGGACGCTGTCGGTCCAATTATTGAGAATTTGGTAGGCGGCATGGGACCGCCCAATCGTTGCCCACACATCATCGTGTTCCCCTGAATCAACATCGGACTGCATAACGCTTACCCACCTGTTCTTGCTCAAAGCCTCCAACGTGCCCCCTCGGCCCTCAAAACGTGTACCGCTTGACCTGGAATTCAACTGTCCACGTTAAGCGCACTATAGTTAAGGACTGCTTGACATGTCAAGCAGTCCTTAACTATAGCTATTTACCACCATTGTTTGGACGCTATGAATTGCGCCCATGGGTTGGACCAACTTCTCCGAAGTTCGCATTCGTACCTGACTGACATGCGCGAGTTGGCTGACTTTGCGAAAGTGACGATGTGGCCCGCCACAGATGAGCCAACGCCTCCCTCTTAATCCCAAGGTACCGGGATCGAGGACCGGGCGCCCGATACCGCTTCGGGAGATGATGTACACAGTTCCGGTCAGGCATGTCGAAACAGTTCCGAACCTGATCTCTTGATGCACTTAAGTTAGGACTGCTGCGCCAAAGTACGGCGTCATTGTCCAGTCAGTGCGGATTCGACCGCTGCGAGTTGGTCGACGCTCAACTCCCAAGTGACCGCTTCAGAATTTGCAATGACCTGCTCAACCTTGGTAGCACCAACCAGAATCGAAGACACTTCATCTCGAGCGGCTAACCATGACATCGCCAGCTCGACGAGGGTATGACCAGCATCCTCAGCTACCCGACGCAGTCGTTCAATTTTGTCAAAGCGTTCATCAGTGGCCATTCCCGCAAAATAAGGCAGCTCTCCTAGTCGAGTATCTCTTGGATACTCTTTACCTTTCGTGTACTTTCCGGTCAGTAGCCCTGACGCGAGTGGGAAGTACGGAATGACTCCTACGCCAAAATGATGACAGGCTGGAACGCACTCGTCTTCGACGCTTCTTTCCAAGAGACTCCATTCAATCTGATTCGCCACGAACGAGGAGCCATGCGCTTCGTCCGCGAGGTGAAAGGCATCTGCCACTTGCCAACCGGCAAAATTGGAAGACGCCACGTAGCGGAGCTTGCCCTGGTGAACGAGATCATCCAAGGCACCGAGCGTCTCTTCAATCGGAGTAAGAGGGTCTGGCCGATGAAGGTAGTAGAGGTCGATGTAATCCGTACCCAAGCGTCGCAGACTCGCCTCGCACGCTTGAATTACGTAGCGTCTTGACGCACCTCGCATGTAGGGACCCTCGCCCATTGGAGAGGAGAATTTCGTGGCCACCAGAACACCCTCTCGGCGACTGGCGAGTGCGGCACCAAGAAACTCCTCGGAGACACCATTCCCGTAACTGTCTGAGGTGTCGAACATGGTGTAGCCGCTGTCGAGCGCGGCGTGCACCACGCGTGCTGATTGCTCCTTATCGAGACGCATTCCGAAGTTATTGCATCCAAGTCCCACGAGTGACGTAAGAAGACCAGAACGTCCCACATTTCGCATTTCCATTGGTGGCCTCCTTCAAGGTCATAGTCAGATTGTTGCTTCCACTTTGGCGTCGCCGATTCGGGACTTCATCCATCTTGACAGGACCATGAACATCACCGACTCGGTCGCGATTCCCTTGTGATTCCAACGAAAAATTGAGGTGATTCGTCTTCAAATCTGTGATAGAAATGCCCATATCAGTTACTTGAGCGAGCGCTTGCTCAAGTCTGAGTTGAAGGGGGCAAAGGAGTTCGATGAAGCGAGTTCTGTACGCGCAAAGCGCGCACGACCAAGACGAAATAGACGCGGTCATGGAAGTGCTCACGGGAGGTCCGCAAGCATTGCGGATTGGTAAGAACGTCACCGAATTGGAGCATCGAGTCGCAAGTCTCTTCGGCAAATCTCAAGGGCTGATGTGCAATTCTGGTTCTTCGGCGATCTACCTCGCCTTTGGTCTGCTTGATCTGCCGGTCGGGTCCGAAGTCATCACGAGCGCCCTGACCTTTTCAACGGACGTCTCGGCAATCGTGAAGGCCGGTTTGATCCCAGTCTTTGTTGACGTAGAGCCAGACACGTTCAATGCCGATGTGAGCCGTATTGAAGAATTGATCACCCCGCTTACCAAGGCAATCTTCCTGCCAAACCTGATCGGCAATGCTCCCGATTGGGACGTGGTCCGTCAGATTGCGGACGCGAGAGGACTCGCGGTCATTGAGGACTCGTGCGATGCGCTGGGGGCAACGCTCCGAGGCACTCCCACAGGCCTACGAGCCGATTTGAGCGTGACAAGTTTCGCAATGTCACACATCATCACGTGCGCCGGTAATGGCGGAATGGTGATCTTGAATAGCGAACAGCTTCGAGATCAAGGACTCATGCTCAGGAGGTGGGGGCGACGTTCCGAACCTCACCTTTTCGGATCGTTGAAGACCGGCAGAGTCTTCCGTGAAGACCTCGACGGTGTGCCTTACGACAATGACTTCATCTTTGACGTCCTTCCCTGGAACTTCGAACCTTCAGAACTGGGCGCCGCCTTTGGATTGAAGCAACTCGACAAACTCGGGAACTTCTACAAGAGGCGTCAACTGAACTTTGACGGCTATACAGAATTTCTTCGCCACTACGAAGGCGTCTTTATTCCGCCTCGTCAGCTCGAGGGCTTGGAGACCGCCTGGCTTTGCTACCCGTTCCTTGTTGGCGAGTCAGCAGGCTTTTCGAGACCGGATCTGCAAGAGTATCTCGAGGCCAATGGGGTTGACACCCGCACCGTGTGGAGCGGCAACGTGACTCGCCATCCCATGATGCGAGGGGTGACCTACCGCACACCGGACGACGGCTTGCCCAATTCCGACCGAGTCATGGAAAAGGGTCTCCTGCTTCCGTGCAGTCATGGCCTAACAGACGACGACATCGAATACGTATGCGGACTGCTGGCCGAGTTCGTGTCCCTCCATAAGTAGAGAATCTTTCAAGTCTTCATTTAAGACCACTTCCAAAAAGAGGTCGACGAGGGTCCTATGACACCGACGAAACAATTCCTCAATGGCACTGAAGGGCCGACCATGAGGGTCGCTCGCGAGTGAGCGACGTCCCCGACGTCCTCATCATTGGTGCGGGCGCTGCGGGTGGCGTGGCGGCTCTACATCTCGCGTCCAGCGGTGTGTCCGTCACCTGCTTAGAACAAGGCGAATGGTCTCACGCGTCTGACTACCGGGGAGCAGAGCGGGACTGGGAACTGACATCTCGCAAGCAGTGGTCCGCAAATCCGAACGTGAGATCTCGACGTGGAGACTACGCGGTGGATGTGTCCGAGTCGGATATGGGCGTAGGCATGTACAACGGTGTGGGCGGCGGTACCGTGCTTTACAACGCAGTGTGGCCTCGCCTTCTGCCGGCGGATTTCAAGACGAGAACCATTGACGGCGTGGGCGACGATTGGCCGCTCGACTACGAAGAACTTCGTCCCTTTTACGAGATGACTGATCGCCAGTTCGGTGTCTCAGGTTTGGGCGGCAACCCCGTGTATCCGGAATCAATGGATCCACCCCTACCCCCGCTGCCAATCGGCGCGGGCGGGTTATTGATGGCGCGGGCGCACGCCCGGCTTGGTTGGAACTGGTGGCCCGACACCAACGCAATTCTCTCGGCTCCGATGCACGGTCGACACCCATGCGTGCAGCGAGGCACCTGCAACCAAGGCTGCGGCGAAGGGGCGAAATCGTCTACGGACATCACCCACTGGCCCGAGGCTGTCCGTAATGGAGGGCACCTGATCACGGGCGCACGCGTCATTCGAATATGTCTGGATAGACGAGGTCTGGCTAGCGGAGCTGAATGGGTGGACGAACGGGGCGACGTGCACTTTCAAGGAGCGTCCACCGTCCTGCTGGCGGGCAACGGAATTGGAACGGCGCGTTTGCTGTTGGCTTCGGCGTGTGGGCTGTTTCCCGAGGGCTTGGCCAACTCGTCTGGACTCGTGGGAAAGCGTCTCATGCTTCACCCCTACGTGAATATAACGGGGACCTTTGATGAGAATCTGCGAAGTTGGCAAGGACACAATGGCTCGGCCATCGGTTCCTGGCAGTTCTACAAGAGTGACGTATCGCGTGGATTCGTAAGGGGATCAAAGTGGTCGTTGCATCCAACTGGCGGTCCACTAAGAATTGCAGCGCCTCCCAACGGAGGGGGCGTCTGGGGCGCGGAACATCACGCGCACGTCCGCGAGAGACTAGGGCGGAGTCTCACGTAGGTGGCTCTCTGTGAAGACCTGCCGAGCGAGACCAATCGGGTTGAGCTATCGACGACGCTCGATGACGCGGGTCTGGCGATACCGAAGATCATCTATAAATCTGACGAAAACGTAAAGACAATGATGACGTGGCAGGCGGCACGTGCTGAAGAATCATTCCGCGCTGCCGGAGCACTGATTGTCGAGTCCGGGATTTCGCCATCCAACGCTCATCTTCTGGGTACCGCTCGCATGGGCGATGACGCCGCCACGTCGGTCGTGGATCGTTGGGGCATGACTCACGACATTGCGAACTTGGGAGTGATCGATGGAAGCGTCTTCGTGACCGCGGGCGCCGTGAACCCTACGAGCACCATTGCGGCGCTCGCACTTCGCGCTTCGCAGCACTTGCTTGATCAACGAGGAAGAATCGTTCGAGTGAGCGGTGATGACGGACATCGACCGTCTGGTGGTCATCGGACCCAGAGCGCACATCCAGCCACAGTTCCGACTCGAAAGCCGAACCTGATCGAACGTGAGAGGTTCTCGAATTTGGCTGACGTGCTCATACCGGGCGCGACCGAGGCGCTGAGCCCTTCGGGCCTCGGCTTGGGTGGTGACCGACTCGATGAAGTGCTCGTCGCAAGGCCTGATTTGGCGTCAACTCTCTACCGGATTCTGGCCATTGACTTCTCCGACGCGAAGCAGCGCGTCGCCGAGATTCGCGTTAAAGGTAATGAGGCGTTCGGCGTTCTGGCTCTGGCGATTGCCGGTGCCTACTATCTCGATCCAAAAGTGCGCGAGGCCATTGGATACCCCGGCCAAGAGTCCACTCCCGTCACCGTCGATTCCTTTCCCGAGTACGTGGCGGAGGGTCTACTCGACCACATGCTCGACGACGTCGTTCGCGATCCGCGAGATCGGCCCGAAGTGGCGGAATGATTGCGTGCACTGCCTTTCGCCATCACTTCGAGAGAGCCTCCGGCATCACCCTGGTTGGGCACTTCTCGAGGCTCAAAAGTGACCCTGGGGTTAGGCGCGAAAACAGCACTTGATTAACGTCGTCTCGACCGGAAGAATGAATCTCAGTAACGCCAGACGATCTTGCCGCTGATGGCATGACGTCAATCAACGAAGGGGCACTACTCATGGCTTCAATAGAAGAACTTTCGTTAATCATCAAAGACCTCGAGAGTCGCGTTCGCGTGTGTGAGGATGAGCGGGAAATTCGAGAACTGCTTTCGCGCTATGGCTACAACGCTGATTGCTGTCGCGACGAGGAGTACGTCGCGCTATGGACCGATGACGCCAGCTACGACCTCAGCCTGATCATGACTGACAGCACCGAAAGGAACGAGACGACACACTCGTGGCGTGGAAAAGACGGCATGCGCGATCTCATCACCGATCCGAACGGCCACCAGCGACCCGGCTTTTACGGTTACAGCATGCACGTGTCGGGCGTGAACCTCGTGATCCACATCGATGGAGATGATGCCGTCGCGAACAGTTACTCCCTGCTCTACAAGGAGGAGGAAGGGGCGATCCGTTTGATTTCCGCGGGAAGCAACGAATGGACGCTGCGACGTGTCGACGGCACTTGGTTGATTAAAGGACGCACTCGTAGCCAAACCGGAACCACGAGCTTCGCCACTCGCCTGAGCGCAACACCTGGGTAATCACGCCTCGGCACCTCGCCTTGCCCGATGAGCGTTTACCAAGTAGAGCGAAATCTCGGGAAAATAGGGGAAAATGCCTCATTGACCATGAAGCACTATCTCTGGTACCCTAGAATCAAGCGCTTGCTACGTAGTGCTGATATCTACGATTGTGAGGACCTCATGCCCGAGGCCGTGATTGTCGCTACCGCCCGATCGCCGATCGGGCGGGCCTACAAAGGTTCACTACGCGAGATGCGTGGCGATGAACTGGCGACTCAGATCGTCCGTCGTGCCTTGGAGCAAATTCCCCAGCTTCCGCAGACGGATATTGACGAGTTGATCCTCGGATGTGCCCAACCGGCCGGCGAACAGGGTTACGGCTTGGCACGCGTCGTTGCCGTCATGCTTGGTCTTGATACCGTGCCCGGAACCACCGTGCAGCGCTACTGCGTATCGAGTCTGCAAGCTATCCGCATGGCCGCCCACGCGATCCGCGCGGGAGAGGGCCACGTGTTCGTCGCCGCGGGCGTCGAAGCGGTGTCACGCTACGAATTCGGAAAGTCCGACGGCATGCCCAACACGCACAACCCACGGTTCTCGAACGCCGAAGCACGCTCCCACGCACGGACGACCGACGAGCGCACACCATGGACCGACCCTCGCGACAGTGGACTGCTTCCCGACGTCTACGTGTCCATGGGCCAAACCGCAGAGAATGTGGCCGGTCGCTTCGGCGTGAGCCGAACTGCGCAAGATGAGTTTGCCTTACGCAGCCAGACCCTGACGCAAAAGGCCATCGCGGACGGTTTCTGGGCCCACGACATCACTCCCGTGCTCTCCCCGAACGGAACGACGGTGAGCGCCGACGACAGCCCTCGACCGGGGACCACGCTCAAGGGACTGGCCGCGCTGAAACCCGCCTTCGACGCCGAAGGTACCGTCACGGCCGGTAATGCCTGTCCGCTCAGCGACGGCGCCGCCGCTGTTGTGGTCATGTCAGAAACTCGTGCCGCTGAACTAGGCATCACTCCCCTGGCGAGAATCCTGAGCACCGGCGTTTCGGCGATCTCGCCTGAGATCATGGGAGTCACGCCCATCGAGGCGAGTCGTCGCGCCCTCGCCAACGCCGGCTTAGAGGTCGGCGACGTGGACTTGGTCGAGATCAATGAAGCCTTTGCCTCCCAGGTAATCCCCAGCATTCGTGAACTCGGCTTCGACGAATCCAAAGTCAACGTCCATGGCGGGGCCATCGCCATCGGCCACCCGTTTGGAATGACCGGCGCGCGTATCGCCACCACGTTGCTACACGCGTTGGAGTGGCGCGACGAAGAAATTGGCTTGGAGACCATGTGCGCGGCTGGAGGACAGGGCATGGCGATGGTCTTGCAAAGGTTGTCCTGACGACCATGGGTGGGGTGTACAGCATCGAAGGTGTCGTGCCCGTCGTGCACCCGAGCGCGTTTGTCCATCCCGACGCCTCCCTGATTGGCGACGTGCACGTCGGCGCCCACTGCTACATCGGGCCATTCGCTTCGCTGCGCGGGGACTTGGGCCGGGTTGAGGTTCGTGAAGGCAGCAACATTCAAGACTGCTGCGTGTTGCACTCCTTCCCGGGGCGCTCCACGGTGGTTGATGTCGACGGGCACGTGGGCCACGGCGCCGTGCTCCACGGTTGCCGGATCGGCCCTGGGGTTCTCGTTGGGATTAACGCCGTCGTCATGGACGAGGTTGTGGTCGGTGCCCGGGCCTTCATTGGCGCTCACAGCTTCGTCAAGTCCGGAACTATCGTTCCCGACGGCTGGCTCGTCGCTGGCAGCCCGGCCCGGGAGGTTCGCGCACTCACCGAAGTGGAGATGCGTTGGAAGGCTCACGGCACCGTCATCTATCAGCAGATCGCGGCGCGATCCCTGGCCAGTTTGCGCCGAACTGTACCGCTGAGCGAAGTGGAGGCGGACCGCCCCTCGCTCAGCGTCGACAAGACGCTCGCTCAACCCCTGTCGGAGTACCGTGTCGCACACGTCGTCGACGACGTCAGCGAATAGGCCCCGGCCACCTCTCTCACGCCACCGACTACGTCAAGGACACCGACTCGTTCCAAGTCTTGACCGGCGGGTTAACGGAGTCAGGCCGTCTGGCGACCGAGCAGCTCCGGTAACCGTGCCTTGAGCTCATTCTTGGCGATCTTGCCGCCGATCGATTGTGGCATGTCGTCGACGAGAACGAGGTGCTCCGGGAAGTTCTCCTTACTGACACCCCGTTGCGTCAGGAACTTGACAAGTTCCGTGAGGTCGAGGCTCTTCGCCGAAGCGCGCAGCGACACCACCACGCAGACGCGCTCTCCAAAGACCGGATCCGGCACTGGTAGCGCCACGACCATGTCCACCGCGGGGTGGGCCCCGACGTCGGCCTCCACGCCGGCCGCGCTGATGTTCTTGCCCCCGCGAATGATGATGTCCGACTTACGCCCTTCGATTCGCACGTACCCTTCGGCGTCGATGGTCACCAGGTCGGGCATCAGCAGGAAGCCATCAACGCTGTACAGCTCGGCGTTGGCCGCGTCGTCGTTCCAGTAGCCGTTGCACGCACCCGGACCGCGACCACCCGGTTGACCGGCGACGCCGCTCGCGGTGATGTCGCGTCCCTGATCGTCATAGATGCGGTACTCGAGGCCCGGCACCACCCGGCCAACGGTGGTAAGGCGAAGCTCCTCGCTGTCGCTCAATGACGTGCACGAAAACGGTCCAATCTCATTGGATCCGTAGAACTGCAGAATGGTCGAGCCGGTGCGCGACTCCCACTCCCGGGCCTTCTCCGGCGACACCCTCTCCCCGCCCGTGTACAGCACCCGCAGCGAGGAAAGATCGACTTCGTCGAGAGCGGGGCTCGCGAGCATCATCACGAATTGCGTCGTCACGCACGCGAGCACGGTCACCTTGTGGTGCGCGGCGGCTCGAATCGTCGCCTCGGCGTCAAATCGTTCCCTCAGGACGCACGGAATGCCGAGCATGGCCGGCGTGAAGTGCGCGGTCCACAAACCGAAGCCGAACGGACTCGGAACCACGCTCATCATGACGTCATTGGCGGTCAACTGCGCCGCTTCCTGCGCGATGCGTACGAAGTAGAGCCAACGATCTTCAACCTGCTCGACGCACTTGGGAAGACCGGTGGTGCCCGAGGTCGAGTTGAGCAGCCACAACTCGTCGGGTTTGAGCTGACGGCCCTCGAGCTCGCCCGCCCCGGTATCGACCGGAGCCGAGGTGCCGTCCGTCCATTCGTAGAGCGTGAAGCCACCGTCTTCGTCGAGCACCACGTGGCGCGAGACCGGCGCGCCGAGGCCGCGCACGGCACTGACGAGCTCGAATGAAGAACGTTCCCGGTGACGGTCGAGGCATACCAACAACGCGGCGCCGGTGCGCTCGAGCAGGTGCGCCAATTCGCGGTCGCCGGCTCGTTCCGGTACGCCCACGATGACCACGCCCGCGCGCTCGCAGGCCACGTAGACCGTGTGCACGAGCGGCCCGTCAGGAAGAAATACCGCGACGCGAGATCCCCGCGCAATGCCGGTCCCCACCAGTCGAGCCGCCAGCGCATCCGCGTTTTGGTCATAGTCGGCCCACGTCACCGTTGCCTTCTCGCCAACGTACGCCACGCCGTGAGGACTTTCGTTGGCGCGCCGACTGATCGTGACGCCGAGGGGCTCATCCGACCACCAACCACTGAGTCGATACCTGCGTGCCTCTTCGGGGGAGATCATTCGTGGACCTTGGTGGTAGCGACCATCGTCGTTGCTCATTCAACTCCCCCCGTATGACAACGCCAAGTACTCTGATACCGGAACTCGGGGCTATATATATCCCGCGCGACGAGTTCGATTGGTCCCCAGTGAACGTCTATGAAAATCAATCAAGCGCTTGGTATACTACCAACATGGTTACGCCCGTGCAACCTCCTTCATCGCCCTCCCACTCTGGCGACAACCTCGGTAAGGACCAATTTTCACCGCGAACGGTCGTAGTCCTCGGCGCCAGCGGCGGCCTCGGCGCGGTCATCGCCGAGACCTTCCTCGCGCGGGGTGACCACGTCGCGTTGACCTATCGCCGCCAATCGACCACGGTCGATCAGATGGTGGCCACTCACGATGTGGCTGCGCGCAGCTACCAACTCGACTTGCGCGACGAAGAAGAGTGCAGACGCGTCGTGGATCGGGTCGCGTCCGAGTTCGGCGGCGTCGACTGCTTGATCTACGCCGCCGGTCCTCACGTGCCGATGATCCACCTGAGCAAGGTGACGCCGGCGCAGTTCCGCGAGCAGATACTCGACGACGCCGTGGCCTTCTTCAACGTCGCACAACCAACACTGCCCCACCTGCGTGCGACTCACGGCAACATCGTGGCGGTGACCACGGCGGCCACCAGCCGCTTTCCCGTCCGTGACGGCCTGTCGTCGGTGCCCAAGGGAGCCGTCGAAGCTCTGGTGCGAGCGATTGCCGTAGAGGAAGGACGCTTCGGCGTACGGGCCAACTGCGTGGGCCCGGGCATGCTCACCGACGGCATGGCCGAGCGGCTCATCTCCTCGGGAGAACTCGACGAACGCTCGCTCGAGGCGGCGCGCGCAAACATTCCACTTCACCGATTCGGAACCGCCGTCGATATCGCCGAGGCCGTGCATTTTCTCGCCTCCGATCGTGCGGCGTTCATTACCGGCCAGAAAATCGACATTGACGGCGGCTACAGCACCTGAACATTTAGAAAGGCGACAGACTCGTGATCGTGCCCTCACAGATATCATTCGGCTTCAATCCTTCCGACGTCATGGTGGTCACTGGCGCCGGACGAGGCATCGGACGCTCCACCGCGATTAACGGCGCGGCGATTGGCCTCGCTGTCGCGGTGTGGGACATCGAGGCCGACTACGCGGTCGACACGGTCAAGGTGATTGAGGCGGCCGGTGGTCGCGCGGTGGCCGTCGGCGCCAACGCCACCGACATCGCGCAAATCGAAGCCGGACTCGCGGCGTCGGCGGAACTGGGTCCGCTTCGCTACCTGGTCAACAACGCGGGGCCGGCCAGCTCACTCGACCTCGGCTTTGACGAGGCCCTCGTGATTTCGGTGGGCAGCATGCGCAAGGTGGCAGCGGCGTGGCTCGAGCGTGGGCACGTGGATGACGCTGCGCTCGTGAACGTGGCGTCCGTCGCTGGAAACCTTATTGGCACGGCGCCCGACTGGTACCCCGCCGCCAAGGCCGCCATCATGGGTTGGACCCGCCACATGGCGGCCTACCGCAGTGATGACGTGCGAACCAACGCCGTCGCGCCCGGCATGACCGACACCCGACGCCTCGAAGGGTTCAAGGATAGTGAGATCGGACAGCGGGCCCTGGGGCGAATTCCGCTCGGAAGAATGGGGACGCCGGACGAGATCTCCTGGGCGATCCTCTTCTTGCTGTCGCCGCTGGCCTCCTACGTCAACGGCATCTTGCTCACGGTGGACGGGGGCTGGACCATCACTCAATGATCAAGAGCGCACGTCGCTATCAATAGCCTCGCGCCAGATCAAACGCGGCGTAGAGAGGGTCACCAGATCCGAATACACCCTTGATGATTTTCGTCTCGTCTTGACCAGTCAGTTCCCAGTACGACGGCGCCGCCGGCGCCACCTTCGACCAATCGCAGACCACGGTGCGATGGGTGATGGCCCAGCGTGAATTGCGATACGCAAACTTATCCACGTACCGCCCGCCGATTTGGCAATGCATCGAACCCTGATCGCTGTTTCGAACCACTACGCCGAAGTAGTAGCTCTCGACGTTCGCATCCTCCCCCTGCAGGTCAATCAGGACGTTGGTGAGCGAATGCCAGAGGCAGGTCACCTGCCCCGTTGACGTCGGAGCACTCATGGAGTGCTCCGACAGGAACTCAACCGCCGTGCCCGAGAAGCCCTCGTGCTCTTCGGTGGCGCCGTCGTGATAGCACGTGAGGGCCAGCTCGATGTCACGCCGATCGCTGGCCCGCACCCGACGAAATAAGACCTCCGCGATCTCCTGCTTGTGCAACACGTTGGCCAATCTTGGGAGGTCACCGACTACTCGAGTTTCGTCATTGTCATCCACGTCGTCACCTAACTTTCATCGGGAGTTACGTGAGCCTATCGGGCCAGGTTGACGTCACCCGTGTGACACGATGGTGTTCGTGGATGTCGCAACAATCAACTTCGAGGGTTTCGAAGGAATCAACCTCGTGGCCGACGTGCGGGGCGAGCCGGACGCGTGGCCGGTGCTCTTCCTGCACGGAGGAGGCCAGACCAGACACGCGTGGGGCAGGACCGCCGAGATCGTCGCGACCGAGGGATGGCGTTCGATCACTCTCGACCTGCGCGGTCACGGTGACAGCGACTGGGCACCGAACGGCGACTACTCGTTCACGGCGTTCGGGGCGGACTGTGTCGCCGTGGTTGACCAATTGGAGCGTCCTCCGGTGCTGGTGGGAGCTTCGCTGGGCGGCATGTCGGCCTTGCTCGCCGAAGGCAACAGTGACCGGACCGTTTCGTGCGGCCTGGTTCTGGTCGATATCGCCCCCAAGACGGATCCCGAAGGCGTGGCGCGCGTCAGAACCTTCATGGAGTCTGGCGTCAATGGTTTCGGTTCGATAGAAGAGGCGGCGGCGGTCATCGCGGCCTATACCCCACATCGAGTCCGCGAAGTGAATCCGGCCGGCTTGATGAAGGTGCTGCGCGAGCGCGACGGGCGTTGGTACTGGCACTGGGATCCGGAAGTCTTGAGCATGGGACGCACGGAGGTGCCGCCGAGGAGTTACCAGGGTCTCATCGACGTCGCGCTGGACAACATCCACGTGCCCACCATGCTCGTTCGAGGACTCTTGAGCGACGTCGTGACGCAAGAGGGCATCGACGACTTGCTCGCCCGCAAGCCTGACGTCACCGTTGTCGAGATCGATGGCGCGGCTCACATGATTGCGGGCGATCAGAATGACGCCTTTTCAAAAGCGGTCGTGATGTTCCTACGCGAACAGGTTGCACCAACGATAGGTCTCTAACTCCGCGTCGCCCCGTGCACGGAGTCGCGCGGCGTCCCATCGCCACCCCCGTGCGGAGCCAGCGTCGACTTCCTATTGCGCCGTGTAACCACCATCAACCGGATAAAACGCTCCGGTGATGAACGAGGCGCCCGGCGACGCGAGGAAGCACACGAGGGCCGCGATCTCGTCGGCCGTCCCGAATCGTCCTAGGGGGTGACGCACCATCGCACGATCCTTAATCTCATCGGAAATACCCGCCAACATTGGTGTGTCGGTGTAACCGGGCCCCACGGCATTCACCCGTATCCCCCACGGCGCGTAGTCGAGCGCCGCTGCTCGGGTGAGGCCGACCACCGCGTGCTTCGACGCGATGTAGGCACTTCGACCGGTTACCCCGACCGCTCCAAGGATCGACGCGATATTGACGACCGAACCCTTCGTGTCCGACCGGCGCATGGCCGCGAGTTCTGCCCTCAGCGAATAGAACATCCCGTTCACGTTGACGTCGACAATCTGCCGCCAGTTTTCCAGGTCGAACTCACCGATCAACTTGGGCGGTCCCCCCGAAATTCCTGCGCAGTTGACCGCCACGTGCAGTGCGTCACCGAGAGCCATCGCGGTCGACACCGCGAATTCGGGACCCTCCACCGTGGTGACGTCACACAGGCACGCGACAGCCTGGTCACCAATGGCGCACGCTACTTCGCGCGCGTGATCGAGGTCCACGTCGGCCACGACGACTCGGGCGCCTCGAGAAGCGAGTTGACCCACGCAGGCGGCGCCAATGCCAGAAGCCCCACCGATGACGAGTGCCGTCATGCCTTCGAACACGGAATCAGGTGCTGGATCGTGCGCCATCTCGGTCGTCCTTGCTACGCGGTGCTGGGATTCGGCGGCGCCATGTGAGTGCCGTTGATCAGTGCTCCTCCGTCGACGTAGATCTCGGCGCCGGTCACGTACTTTGATGCGTCACTGGCCAGAAAGAGCACGACGGACGCCACCTCTTCGGGTTCGCCGTGACGTCCGAGCGGCAATCCGGCGTAACGATTCGGTTGTCCCGGCGCCACCGGCGTCATCATCGAGGTGTTGATCGCACCAGGAAGAATGGTGTTCACGCGTATGCCAAAGGGACCAAGTTCCGTGGCCGCTGTCTTGGCCAAACCGCGTAGTCCCCATTTGGACGCGCCGTAGGAGGCGTGGCCCGCAAACCCAGAGGCTCCCGCGGTCGAGGAGATGTTGATGATCGATCCTCCCCCGCCATGACGCATTGGTCCACTGACTGCCTGGATGCCGAGGAACGGTCCGACGAGATTGACCGCCAGGGTTCTTTCGAACCGATCCTTACTCTCTTCGAGCAGGGGTGTCGACCAATGAATTCCGGCGTTGTTGACGAGGATGTCCAGTCGCCCGTACGCGTCGAGTGCCGTCGCGACCACTGCGTCCCAATCATCTAGCTTGGCGACGTCGTGGACGACGAACGTTGCGGTCTCGCCGATCTCACGGCATAGCGACTGGCCCTGCTCTTCTAAGAGATCGGTCACGATCACCACGGCTCCCGCACTCGCGAGCAGCCGTGCGTCAGCCGCACCCTGTCCCCTGGCACCGCCGGTGATGATTGCCACCCGTCCGTTGAGACGAAAGCCTTCGTGCATCCAACTGTCCCTTCTGACTAGCTCAACCGCACGGACAGCGTCACGTTGACAGAAGTACCGCGGAGCCGTGGCCGAAGAGGCCCTGGTTGGCGGTAACGCCTACGCGCGCGCCCTCGACCTGTCGCGGGCCCGCGGCGCCTCGCAGTTGCCACGTGATCTCGCACACCTGCGCAATCGCCTGCGCTGGGACAGCCTCACCAAAGCACGCCAGGCCTCCCGAAGGATTGACGGGAAGCTTCCCACCTAGTGTCGTCACTCCGTCACGCAGTAGGCCTTCGGCACCACCCGGCTTGCACAAACCAATGTCCTCGTACCAATCAAGTTCCAGCGCGGTTGACAGATCGTAAACCTCCGCCAGGCTCAGGTCTTCGGGTCCAATGCCCGCCTCTTCGTACGCGGCGTGCGCGATGGACGCTCGGAAGCTTTGCTCGGGTTCGCACACGGCGACCGCGGAGTCAGTCGACAGGTCGGGCATGTCGAGTGCGGTATTAGGAAATCTCGGCGTCACCGTCGAGACCGCCCTGATACGCACGGGGGCCGTGGTGTGGCGGCGAGCGTAGTCCATGGACGTGAGCACCACCGCGGCACCGCCGTCGGACGTCGCGCAGATGTCGAGCAGCCGAAGGGGGTCAGCGACCACCGGCGACATCTCCACCTCCTCAAGGGTCACTTCCTTGCGGAAGCGGGCGTTCTCATTGTGCAGACCGTGCAAAGCGTTCTTCAATTTGACCGCCGCGAAGTCGGCCGTCGTCGAGCCGTAGAGATCCATGCGTCGGCGCGCGTAGAGACCGAAGTAGGTCGGATTGGTCGCACCCACCAAACGAAACCTCAGCCAATCGGGGTCGTCCCATCGCTCGCCGCTGTTGGGCGCCAGGAAGCCCTTGGGCGTGGTGTCCGCGCCGACCACGAGTGCGACGTCACAGAGACCGGCGAGAATCCTCGTGCGCGCCGCCTCAATCGCCGCCGACCCCGAGGCGCACGCCGCGTAGCACGTCGCTACCCGGCTGCCGTTCCAGCCGAGGGCCCGCGCGAAGGTGGAGCCGGCCACGTAACCTCCGTAGCCATTTCGCACGGTCTCACCGCCAACCACGAACTGCACGTCGTTCCACTCAACGCCCGCGTCAGCCAGAGCTCTCTCGGCGGCGGTCACGCCGTACTCCACAAAGGAACGGCCCCACTTGCCCCACGGATGCATGCCGACGCCGAGAACGGCGACATCATGACTCATGACCGGACCACTTGAGCGCACGGACGCCACTTCCACACCAGGTACTCCACGTCGTCTCGAACCTCAAGTGGTTCGAGCACCAGCTCAACCTCGTTGCCGACCGTGAGATCGAGCGGTCCGAAGCCCGACGCCACCTGGCCCAACACGATGATTCGCTCCGCCTCCAGCTCCACCGCGGCGATAGCGAAGGGCTCAAAGGGCGACGTGGTGGTGACGTAGGGAGCGGGCGGCTGGTAGTGCGCGTCGGTGTAGCTCCACACCTTGCCAGTTCTCGAGAGTGGCACCGTAGAAAACTCTCGCGACGAGCACGAAGGATTCGGGCACATCGTCGCGACCGGAGGGAACACCACGGTCGAGCACTTGGTGCAACGTTGGCCGAGCAGCGCCGGCTCGTCGCCCCCGCGGAACCATCCCTCGATGATGTGTACGGACTGCTTGGCCATGCGCCCCCCATGCGGTTACGAATACTTCGACTTGCTCGAGACCTGAAAAACTCTCAAGCAAGCGCTTGAATCAATATGGTAACATCGACCTCGAACGTCCGGCAACCTCACTTCTACCTACGGAGATTAGCCGCCGACCGCCGACGTGTGAAAGGGGGACTGGAAGTGAGAGACAAGCGTATGACGGAAAGCACCGTCGTTGCTCGCCTCGAATCCGGGATGACCGTCGGCATCGGCGGTTGGGGAAGCCGACGAAAGCCCATGTCCCTCGTTCGCGAGATTCTGCGTTCACCACTGACCGACCTCACCATCGTCAGTTACGGAGGACCCGACGTGGGTTTGCTCTGCGCCGCCGGCAAGGTCAGTCGCGTCATCTACGCCTTCGTCTCGCTCGACTCCATCCCGCTCGAGCCGCACTTTCGACTGGCGCGGCAAATGGGACTCATCGAAGACGAGCCCTACGACGAGGGCCTCTTCATGCTCGGACTTCAGGCGGCGGCTTGGAACGTTCCCTTTCTTCCCAGTCGAGCGGGCCTCGGTTCCGATCTCTTCGCGCTCAATCCCCGACTCAAGAAAGTGCGCTCGCCCTACGACGACGGCGAGGAGTTCGTGGCGATGCCGGCGCTCAACCTCGACGCGGTGATGTGCCATCTCAGTCGAGCCGACGAAAGTGGCAACGCGGTCTTCCTGGGGCCGGACATGTACTTCGATGATCTCTTCCTTCGAGCCGCCTCTACCAATCGATTCATTTCAGTTGACAAGATTGTGCCGACGGCCGATCTCCTGACTGAGGCCGGGACCGAACAGCGACTTCGAATTAGCCGGCTGATGGTCGATGGCGTCGTGGAACGCGACGGAGGTGCTCACTTCACGGAGAATCCACCCGATTACGGTCGCGACGAAACCTTCCAAGCCTTGTACGCCGCCTCCGCCCGGTCTCCCGAAGCCTTCGCTCAGTTCCGCGCCGAGTGGCTCAACATCTCTGAAGACGAATACCAGCGCAAAGTGGTGTTGTCACGATGAGCGTAGCGACGCTCGACGAGCAATCCTCCACCAGCGGGGCCAGGGGGCCTTTCAATGCCTAAGACGGACCACAACGGCAGCTTCACGAGGGCCGACGTCTGCGCCGTGGCGCTGGCCGAATGTTTCCGTGGCGACGGCGAGTTGCTGGCGAACCCGATCGGCACGCTACCCATGATTGGGGGTCGACTCGCGCGGGCCACGTTTGAGCCGGACTTGATGATGACCGACAATGAGGCGCTGCTTATCGCCAACGACGAGGCCTATTCGTGGGGCGACAACCGGGTCGTTGAGTCGTACAACCCGTATCGATCGATGTTCGACATCGTCTACTCGGGTCGACGCCACATCATCATGGGCGCCAGCCAGATCGACATCTTCGGCAATCAAAACATCGCCGCGATCGGCGACGACTACACCAAGCCGAAACGTCAGCTGCTCGGTTTCCGCGGCGCCCCGGGTAACACGGCGTGCAACAAGACGAGCTACTGGGTGCCCAACCACTCGACCCAAGTCTTCGTCGAGCACGTCGACGTGGTCACCGGAATTGGCTGGGATCGAGCGCTCGCCGCCGGGCCCGTGGTGACGCGTTTTTTCAATCTGCACCAGATCGTCACTAATCTCGCGACACTCGACTTCGAAACACCCGACCATCGCATGCGACTGAGGTCGGTGCACCCGGGAACTTCGGTGGAGCAGGTGTTGGCGGCCACCGGTTTCGAACTGGTCGTGCCCGAGCACGTTCCCGAAAGCCGGACACCGACCCCCGAGGAGTTGAAGCTCCTGCGCCACGTGATCGACCCGGATGCAAGACGACAAATGGAGGTCGATGACCAGAACTGACGTCATTCCATCCGCCTGCGGGTAGGAAGCGCTCTTCTGCCAGATTCAAGAAACGAGAACGGAGCAAGATAACCCTGGTGTGCGTTCACCCACAACCTAGGTTCACGTGGTCAGGTCGAAGGCGCGCAGACGAGATCTCACCAGCATTCCCACGACCACCGAAAGCAGCAATCAATGGCCCTTGAACAAGTCAGATCCGAAACAGCCGGTAGCATCTGGAAGATCGTGGTCGCGGTCGACGACCTCGTCCAGCCAGGGGACGTCATCATGCTGCTGGAACTAATGAAGATGGAAATTCCGATTGTCGCCACGTGCGCCGGCCGAATCGCCGAGATTGCGGTGACTGAATCAATGGCGATCTCGGCCAACCAACTGGTGGCGACAATCGAACGAAGTGACCCGCAATGACGTGGCATGACGAAGTAAGCGAGATCGAGCGCCGCCGAAAGCGGGCGCTGGGACTGGGCGGCGAGGATCGGGTTCGACGCCAGCATGACGCGGGCCGACTCACGGTTCGAGAGCGGTTGGCGGCGCTCTTAGACAAGGACTCGTTCGTCGAAATCGGCGCTTTGGCCGGCGAAGGAGACGATGAGAACTTCGTCCCCGCCGGGTACGTGGCGGGACTCGGGCGAATTGACGGGCGCGAGGTCGCCGTTGGCGGCGAGGACTTCACCGTGCGCGGCGGCTCCGAACGAGACGGGCGCACCAAAGTCCACCTGCTCGTGCACATGGCCAACGACTTCAAGATTCCCCTCGTGCTGCTGCACGACGGCGCCGGCGGCAACATCGAGAACACGATTCGCCGTGGCTACATGCAAATCCCCACGTGGCTCAACGCGGCCGGAGAGGTCGGGCTGACGGCGACGGTACCGGTCGTCGCGGGAATCATGGGATCAGTGGCGGGAGGACCAGCGAGCCGAGCGATGCTGTCACACTGGTCGGTCATGCCCAAGCACTCGGCCGATTTCTTCATCGCCGGACCGCCGGTGGTGAAGCGAGCCGTCGGACTCGATATCACCAAACGCGAACTCGGTGGCTCGGACGTGCAGGTCCACGTAAGCGGCACGGTCGATAACGAGGGCGACGACGAACTCGACTGCTTCCGCCAGATACGCGAGTTCCTCTCGTACATGCCTCGCAACGTCTGGGAACTTCCTCCCTATCGTGAACCCACCGATACGCCCGACCGCAAGGAAGAGGGCCTGCTCAGCATCATCCCGAGGAACCGACGCCAGCCCTACGACATGAGAAGCCTCATCCGATTGGTGGTCGACGACGGCGTGATGTTCGAGCTGAAGCCCTTCTACGGCAAGTGCGTGATCACGTGCTTCGCGAGACTCAACGGTCACGTAGTGGGCGTCCTGGCCAACAATCCGATGTTCCAGGGCGGCGCACTCGACGGACCCGGTGCCGACAAGCAGGTCAGGTTCATGGAACTGTGCGATCAGTTCCACATACCCATCATCTACTTCGTCGACGTGCCGGGCTTCATGGTGGGTCCGGACGCCGAGCGCTCGGGTGCCCTGCGTCGCGGGATGCGCGCGTTCTGGATGACTTACAGCATCACCGTGCCGCTGCTGCAGGTGATCGTTCGTCGTTGTTACGGAGTGGGTAGCGCAACCACCAGCCGCACGGACCGGATGAACCTTCGCATTGCGTGGCCTTCGGCGGAGTTCGGAGGAATCCCGATCGAGGGAGGCGTCGACGCGGCCTTTCGGCGCGTGATCCAAGAGGCCCCCGATCCGGACGCCAAGCGGGCCGAGATCGAAGAAACGATCACGAAGCTTCGCTCACCCTTCTTGACGGCCGAAGCACTCGGCGTGGAAGACGTCTTCGATCCTCGCGAGACGCGGCCAACACTCATCCGGCTGCTCGAAACCGCCCAGGCGGTTAGCGCTTACGACCTCGGGCCAAAATCGCGACCGGGTGTGCGTCCCTAGCGCAGCGCCCGTCCACCGCGTCGCGTCGACAACGCCATAGGAATTACGTGAGGCCGTGCCTACGCGTCGTCGTGGCGCCCAAAACCTTCACGCACCTCGTCGGCCGCGCCGCTCAAGTTCAACTCGAACGTAAATCCCTGCTCGTAGCGATAGCTGCGCCGAACGTCCCACAGGTCTATGCCGTTGAGCGACTCCTTGGCCGCGCGGATAACCCGCGGATCCTTCGAAGCAATCTCGCCCGCGACTAAGAGTGCCGCGTCACGCAACTCGGCGCGCGGGACCACCCGCAGTACCGAACCGTACGCGTGCAGCTCGGCCGCCGTCGCGGTCGCCGAGGTGTACATCATCGCTCGCATCCGGTGCTGGGGCACGAGTCGCGACAGGTGCGTCGCCGCGCCCAGAGCGCCACGATCGACCTCCGGCAGACCGAAGGTGGCGTCGTCGCTGGCAACGATGACATCGGCGTTGCCCACGAGGCCGATCCCGCCGCCCAGACAGAATCCCTGCACCGCCGCGATGACCGGCACCGCGCACTCGTAGACCGCGGCGAAGGCTGCCGCACACCCTCGATTGGCGCCCAGCAACGCGTCAAAACCGTGGGAAGCCTGAATCTCCTTGATGTCCACGCCGGCGTTGAAGCCTTTGCCCTCGGCCCGCAAGACCACCACCCGAACGTCCGAGTCCTCGCCCAGGCCCCGCACGACGCGAGCCAGCTCGAACCAGCCCGCCACGGGCAACGCGTTGACCGGCGGCCGATCGACCACAACTTCGGCGATACCAAGCTCGCCCCTGACGACCGTGACGTCACTGTTTTGAACCGCGTCACTCATGATGACTCTCCATTCCCTTCCACGACGAACGTCGCCCAACCCAACACGGCCACGCCGCCTGTCTGTCGACTGCACACCAGTTCCACGTCGACTCGACGCTCACCTGCATCTTCATACTCACGCTCAACAACCCCGGAGCAACTAAGGGTGTCCCCCGGCCACACCTGCTCCACGAAGCGAACGCGGAATCGACGTATCTGTTCGGCTCCCAGCCAGTTGGTGGCCCAGGTGGCGAGCATGCCGGCCTGCATCATCCCCAGGGCCAGCGGTGACGGGAAGCCCGCGCCTTGCGCGAACGCTTCGTCGTGGTGGATGGCGTTCATGTCGCCCGACGCGCCCTGATAACGCACGATGTCCGTCATCGATATCGGACCGACGAACAGAGGCGGTGGTGGAGTGGGGAGGCTCACGGCTGTTCCTCGGGTGGCCGCGAGGTTTCGACCCCGGTCATCTTTGACTGGGCGACCAAGACTCCGTCATCGTCATGGAAATCAGTCACCATCACCGCGAACGTCATCGTGCCACCGCGTCGCCCTTGCTTCTCGAAGACGTCGCTGATGGTTGAACGCGCGTGAAGACGCGTGCCGGCGCGAGGAGGGGGGCCATAGAACACGAACTCCTGTTCCGCGTGCAGCCCGCGCTCCTGATCCATTGCCACTTCATGCCAAGGATCGCACGACGGATCCTCCCAGAGGATCATGGTGGTGAGGAACGTAGGCTCGCTGACGGGAGAAGGATCTTCAAGGTAGCTCGGATTGGTCGACCAGGTGGCTCGGGCGAACTCGCGAATCTTTCCCCGCTCAACGAGCATCTCGAAGGTGTCGCCGGACTTGCCTACGGCGTTGCGGTTTACCATCCTGCTCCTCGCCGGGTGACCCTAGGGATGCTGGCTACTCACGGAAATTACTTCACCCGTCATGTAGGAGGAGTACTCGCTCGCGAGAAAGACGATGACGTTCGCCACTTCCCACGGCGCGGCCGTACGCCCGAAGGCCTCCTGTGACGCTAACTGGTTCAGCAACTGTTCGTCGGACGTCTTTGCCAGATGTTTGTGCATCGCAATACTCGGCGCAACGGCATTTACCCGCACGCCCGAACGCGCCACCTCGAGCGCCGCGCACCGGGTCAGCGCCATGACACCCGCCTTCGCGGCCGCGTAATGGGCTTGGCCGGCTTGGGCCCGCCAACCGAGGACCGAGGCGTTGTTGATCACCGCACCGTGGCCCTGGTCGACGAGGTAACGCAGGGCTGCGCGCATGCAGAGGAAGGTGCCAGTGAGCGAGACGCCCAGGACTGAGTTCCATTGATCGTCGGTCATGTCAATGACGTTGGCGGTACCGCCCAATCCGGCATTGTTCACGACCACGTCGAAGGATCCGTAGGCGTCAACCACGCCACGAAAGAGATCATCAACCTGACCTACGTCCGTCACGTCGCAGGGAATCGACAGGCAGGTCTCCCCCGTTACTTCGGAGAGTTTCTCTGCGGCTTCCGCGAGGCGACGTTCGTGGCGATCGCTGATCACCACTCGGGCGCCCTCTTCCGCGCACCGCTGGGCGGTGGCGAAGCCGATCCCGGTGCCGGCCGCGGCGGTCACGATGACCGTGCGGCCCACTAGAAGACCGTGACTGGTCGGACTCGAAGATGGCACCGACGAGGCGGCGGACTCAGACTCGCTGTTCGACGCCATGTCCGTTCCCCTTCATCGACGTTTTCACGATTGAACCAAATGAACTGGATGCATCTTTGCCTCGGAAACCCTTGGCGATGCCGCACTTTCCTTTTGGACACCTCGAGAGACGTCCTTCACCCGAATAAAGCCGACTATAGCAGTGGATGCTTGGCCAAGCAAGCGCTTGCCTCATGGCGACTGTCGTTGTAGCCTCGTTAGCGTGCCGTGTATCGACCAGAGTTTCAACCGGAGTTTCAACCAGAGGTTCAACATCGGGTTCGAGAAACTCATTGCGACCATTCACAGCGATTTTCGATCGACGTTGCCAAGGTCGTGTAGGCGCCAACGAGCTGTCGCGGACTGAATCGAGATGGACCTGCGATTCACTCCCCAGGAGGAGGCATTCCGCCAGGAGATCCGCGAGTATTTGGACGAGTTGCTCCACGGCGAGTTCTCCGCGATTAGAGGCCGCGGCGGACCGGGCGACGAGGAGACCCTTCTCGACGAACGGCTCGCCTTCGAGCAACGCCTCGGTGCGGACGGGTGGACCTGCGTAGGCTGGCCGACGTCGTTCGGTGGACGAGGCCTTCCCCTGGCGCTCCAGGTGATCTACTTCGAAGAGTACGCCCGAGCTCAAGCGCCCGGCCGGCTGGGACACATCGGCGAAGGCCTCATCGGCCCGACGCTGATGCACTTCGGCACCCCCGAGCAGCAGGCACGGTTTCTGCCCGAGATTCGCCTCGGACGCGAATTATGGTGTCAGGGCTTCTCCGAGCCCAACGCCGGTTCTGACCTGGCCGCACTGACCACGCGCGCGGTGCTCGACGGCAATGAATGGGTCATCACCGGACAGAAGGTCTGGACTTCACTGGCCCAGATAAGTGACTGGTGCTTCGTGCTCGCCCGCACGAACCCCGGCGCGGCCAAACACCGCGGGATCTCCTTCCTCCTGGTGCCCCTCGACGCGCCCGGCATCGAGATCCGTCCCATTGTCCAGTTGACCGGTACCGCGGAATTCAACGAGGTCTTCTTCATCGAGACTCGCACATCGGCGGACCTGGTGGTCGGTGGGGTCGATCGTGGATGGGAGGTGGCGATGGGTCTGCTCTCCTTCGAGCGGGGCGCCTCGACCCTCGGCCAGCAGTTCGCCTTCAAGCAGGAGTTCGACGCCATCAAGGCCGTGGCCCTGGCCAACGGCAAGTTTGCGCGCCCGTTGTTCCGTCAGCGCTTCGCCGCGATGTGGGGCCGATTGGAAATCATGCGCCTCAACACGCTGCGCGTGCTCACCGAAGCCGACCAACCGCAACTCTCGGGGGCCGCGTACATTTCCAAGCTCTACTGGGCCAGGCTCCACCAAGATCTCGGCGAACTGTTCATCGACACGATGGGCACCGACGCCATGATCACGAGCGGACCCTCGGGCGACTTGAACCGCGCCCAGCGCCTCTTCTTGTTCACGCGGGCCGACTCAATCTACGGCGGTTCGGACGAGATTCAGCGCAACATCATCGGGGAACGCGGCCTCGGGCTGCCCCGAGAACCCGTCGCGGTCGACAGTGCAGTTCCAACGAAGGGATGATCATGATGAGCAAGTTCGCCGAGGGTCGCGTCGTGGCAGTAACCGGAGCCGGCGAGGGGCTCGGCCGCTCCCACGCGGTCGAGCTCGCGCGCCACGGGGCGCGTGTCGTGGTCAACGACGTGGGCGACTCCGCCCACCACACCGTCGACGTTATCCGCGAGTTTGGTGGCGAAGCGACGGCCAGTATTGGCGACGTGGCCGACTGGGACTACGCGGCGTCGCTCATCGGCGCTGCGGTCGCGACCTACGGGGGACTCGACGGGCTCGTCAACAACGCCGGCCTCGTGCGCGACAAGATGTTCGTCAACATGAACGAGCAAGAGTGGGACCTCGTGTTGCGCGTCGACCTCAAGGGGCACTTCTGCCCGTTCCGTCACGCGGCCGCCTACTGGCGTGAGCAGTCAAAGAATGGCACTCCGCGCGCGGCGCGAGTGGTCAACACGACCTCGGGGGCCGGGCTCTTGGGCAGCGTGGGCCAGTCAAACTACGTTGCGGCGAAAGCCGGCGTGGCGGCGCTCACCCTCGTGACGTCGGTCGAACTCGCGCGTTACCAGATAACCGTCAATGCGATTGCCCCGTCGGCGCGAACATCCATGACCGAAGCGGTGTTCGCACAGACCATGGCCGCGCCCGAGTCGGGGTTCGACGTGATGAGTCCCGACAACGTGTCACCACTCGTGACCTGGCTCGTGAGCGAAGAATCGGGCGACGTGTCGGGCCGCGTCTTCGAAGTCTCCGGCGGCAGCGTGAGCGTCGCCGACGGTTGGCAACCAGGACCTAGCGCCGACAAGAACGGTCGCTGGGATCCTTCCGAACTGGGCCCCGTCGTTCGCAGGCTGCTGGCCGATGCTCCCACCCCGGCGCCGGTCTACGGCGCCTAAGGCGCGACTGTCGCTCTAGCGGTCCAGGACCGACGCGGCGACGAGTTCTTCCAGGTAGTGGGTGTCCCACCAGTTGATTTGCAGCGCCTTGGCGCGACGGAAGTAGAGCTGGATATCGAAGCCCAGGGTGAAGCCCACTCCTCCGAAGATCTGCTCGCCCAACGCCGTCACGTCGCGGAAGGTGTGACAGGCAAACAGTTTGGCCATCGGAGCAAGTCGGTCCGTTGGTCGTCCGGTGGCGCGGGCCCAGGCAGCCTCGTGCACCAGCTCGAATCCCCCGTCGACCACCGTCGTCGCGTCGGCCAGGTTATGGGCCAGCGCCTGGAAGGCGCCCAAGGGCTTGTCGAACTGTTCGCGGTCCTTGGCGTACTGGACGGTTATCTCGAGCGCGTAGTTGGCGCCTCCCATCGCCTGGGCCGCGAGAAAGATGATCCCGTCGTGCATTACGTCGTCCCAGGTGCTCCAGCCGGTGCCCGCAGCGCCGATGCGATCCGACTCAGTCACCTTCACGGAAGTGAGCTCAACCAGGAACTGGGTGTCCGACGCAATGGAAAACTGCTGGGTGAGCGTCACGCCCGGTGCGGACGGACTGACAACAAAGATGTCCACGTCATCGGGTTCGTCGCCCGTGCGAGAAAGCACGAGGATCGCGTCGGCCGCCTGCGCGAAGGCCACGTGGCGCTTCGTGCCGCTCAGCGACCAGCCGTCACCATCGGGCACGGCGCGTAACTGGACGCCCTTGGGTCCAAAGCTGTTCTCGGGCTCCAGCCACGCGGGCGTAAGGATGGCGTCGCCGGTGGCGATACGGGGAAGCCACTGGTCGCGCTGTTCGGCGCTGGCGTTACGAACCAGCACTCCGGCGCAGAGCACCGCGCTCACGAAGTGGGGGGTGGGAGCAAGGCTGCGGCCGAACTCTTCATAGAGCACCACTCCTTCGAGCGCACCGGAACCGCCACCGCCGTACTCCTCGGGCAACATGAGCCCAATGAGACCGAGTTCACCCAGTTGTCGCCACAACTCCGGCGGATAACCCACCGCGTCATCTTCCAGCTCGCGAACGACCGTCAAGGGGCTGTGCGCGCCGCACACGCCTCGCACGCTGTCACGAAGCATCTCTTGTTCTTGAGAAAACTCCAGGTCAAGCATCACTACCTCCTCGGCTAGCCGATCGGTCGAACGTCTCGTTGATCACGGTCGCCACTGGTCACCTCGTCGATTCCACGGATTGTCGTCCGGTCCGACCGGAACCGCCAGCGAGGCCGTCGCGCGCGTCTTCGCTTCGCCATCTACGCACAGTTCCACGGCGACCTTCACCCACGCGCAACCGACGTCGTCGGTGGTTGTCTCGGTCACCACGCCGGACAAGACCATGGTGTCGCCCGGGAACACCGGGCCGAACATGCGGAAGGTAACGCGGCCCAGGCGACCACGCGGTCCGGACCAGTCGGTCAGATAACGCTCGAACCACGCGGCCTGATTGGGCGTATTCAAGAAGATGTCGCGTACTCCGTTGTGGATCTGGGCGAAGTCGCGGTCGTGGTGCATCGGCCGGTCATCCCGGCTGGCGAGCGCTCCCAGCACCACCGTGGTGGCCGTGACGTCGTGACTTAGCGGCGGCAACTGTTCGTCCACGCTGACGTCGTTGATGGTCAAGTTCGACGTGGTCATTGCGGTGGCCTCCGGTATCCCAAACCGGTCAGGGTATCCACGGCGACCAGTTCGTCCTTCTGATTGCGGTACTCGACCTCGATCACCCAGAACCGACCGGTCCCCACTTTGGTGGTCTTCTCTTCACTCACCGAACGCAGCACCTGGCAACACGTCAACCGGTCGCCCGGTCGAACCGGCTCGTGGAAGACGAGCACGTCCTCGCTCATGATTGCCTCGGGCAACTCCAGACGAGCCTTCAGATCGAAGTGCACGCGAAGCGGCAATTGCGTGCCCGCTTCGCGGCCCGGCGCCCAGTGGTGGGGGCGCAACCACACCGAGATCATGGTGGGCGGAGCTATCGGTCCCCCGGTGATCTCGGCCGCCACCTCGTCATCCCAGAAGAGCGGATTGCCGTTCTCCACCGACGCGCAGGTTGTCCAGATGTATCCACGCTCGCAAGGGAATTCCGCCTCTTCTTCGTACTGGCGCACGCCGATGAGCGCAACGACGTCAGCGGGCAGGTCTGAACCCACCGCAGAGTCCGTCGCGCCTTCGCTACCTGGCTCTATCGGAGTCATGTTCTCATCCTTCGCTCGACCAACTGGTTCTCAATACGTGCACTCGCGGCCGTGACGTCGTGCCCCAAAACCAAATGTAGATTCTCTTCGCGCGGCACGAATCAAAAATTCTTTGGCAACCCGAGTTTGCGTCGGGAGATGATGTTCTTCTGGATTTCGGAGGAGCCGCCGCCGATGGTGTCGATCACGGTGTATCGGTAGGTGGACTCGGCGCGGCCTTCCATCGGGGCGCCGGACGTCTTCACCCGCAACTGGCTGCCCGGTCCGGCCAGGTCCATCGACGCGTCGGCCAGCCGCTTGGACAATTCGGTGGCGAAGAGCTTGTACTCCGAGGCTTCGGCCGTGGGGGCCGCGCCGCCCTTGGAGGATCGGTACACGAACTTGAGACCCATCACCCGGGCCACTTCGGCCTCGGTTACCAGCTGGGCGATGCGAGAGCGAACGACGGGGTCGTCCTTCAAGGGCACTCCGTCACGCTTCGCGTTTGCCACGTACTCACACAACAGCTCCAGGCGCTGCTCGATGGGCGAGAAGGTGAACAGGGTGAACCGTTCAAGGTCGAGTGCTTCGGAGATGTACTGAAACCCCCGATTGAGCTCGCCCACCACGTAATCATCCGAGACCCACACGTCATCGAGAAACACCTCGTTGGTGCGCTCGTCACCCATGGTCCAGATCGGCTTGATCGTGATGCCTGGATGATCGAGGGGAACGAGGAACAGGGTGATGCCAAAATGCTTGGCCACGTCCGGATCGGTGCGCGCTCCCATCCAGTACCACTCGGCGAAGTGCGCCGAGGTGGTCCAGGTCTTCTGCCCGTTGAGGACCCAGCCGTCACCATCTCGCGTGGCCTTGAGTCGCATGGCGGCCGCGTCCGAACCGGCGTTGGGCTCGGAATAGCCCACCGCGAATTCAACTTCGTTGCGCAGTATCTTGGGCAGGAACTCCGCCTTCAGCTTCTCGCTGCCGTGGCGGATGATGGTCTTGCCGACGATGCCCACACCCTTGCCGATTTGGGGGCCGCCGCGGCGAGCCAAGGATTCGTTGAGCAAGTACTCGTAGACGCCTTCACCGTCCTGGCCGCCCTCCTCCTTGGGCCAGGTGATGCCGAGCCAGCCCTGGCGACCGAGTTCGGCCATGAACGCCCGGCGTTTGGGCGTGTCGACGATCTGGGCCATGTTCTCTCGGGTGAGGTCAAAGACCTCGGGGTCGTCATGGTCGTCCAGGAAACTCTCAACCTCGGTGACGAAGCTCAGTTGTTCAGGCGAAAACTCAAAGTCCATGCTCGCACCTCCGTTGCTAGGCCCCCGGGCCGGCTCCGTTGGTTCGCTTTAGGGCGAAACCAGCGACCGGCCGAGAGAAGAGTACCATCAAAGCACTCATCTAGCAAGCGCTTGGTTGTCTGGTTCTGTATCATGGTGGTCGCCTTTGGGAGGCTGAATACTTGACTGCAGCGCCCGCTGAAGTCAAGCCTCGCGGCGTGAGCCTGTCTAGGAATTGGAGAGTGACGTGGTGGCGACAAGCAGAACCGAGAACGACTTGCGAACGCTGGACTTGGAACGGTTCTTCAACCCCGCGAGCATCGCCATCATCGGGGCTTCCGAGACCGAAGGAAGCCCCGGCGCCGGAATCACGCGGTTCATGATGCGGTGGGCGGCCCAGGCGGCCGACCCCGCGATCTACCTGGTGAACCCCAACCGCGAAACGATCGCCGGACTCGCGTGCTTCAAGACCATGGACGACGTGCCAGTTGCCGTGGACCTTTGCGTTGTTATCGTGAACGACGTCATGCCCGCGGTGCAAGCCGCGGTGCGTAACAAGTCGCACTACGTGCTGGTCTTCGGTGCCGGGTTCGCCGAGTCTGGTGATGAGGGCCGTAAGAACCAGGCCGCGCTCGAAGAGCTCGTGCGCCACAGCGAGACCCGGCTGTTCGGCCCGAACACCATGCCCAACGCCTTTGACGTGAAGCTGGTTGGCTTGCTTGACGACCAGCGCGGCATCGGGCTCATCACGCAGAGCGGTCACCAGGGACGGCCCGTGTTCCAGACCCAGGAGAACGGCGTGGCTCTCGCCTACTGGGCTACCACGGGCAACGAAGCGGACGTGGAGTTCGCCGATCTCGTCAAGTTCTACGCCGACCGAGCTGAGGTCGGGGTGATCGCTGCCTACATCGAAGGCTTCCGCGACGGTGGCACCATGCTGCAAGCCGCCGACCATGCGTTGAGCACCCGCACGCCGATCGTGCTGATCAAGGTAGGTCGAACCAACGCCGGTTCCGCGATGGCCCTGTCGCACACCGGCAAACTGACCGGGGCCGACGGCGTGGTCGATGGCGCACTGCGCCAGACCGGCGTCATCCGAGTCGACGACATCGACGAACTGATCGAGGTGTCCCAGATGTTCGCGCGCGCCAACCCTCCCCAGGGCGACGGCGTCTGCCTCTACTCAATCTCGGGCGGCACCGGTGCCCACCTGGCCGACGTCTGCTCTTCGGCCGGTCTGCGCCTGCCCAAGTTGTCGGCCAGCACGCAACAAGAGCTTCACCAATGGATTCCAGAGTCGCTCGACGTGTCCAATCCCGTCGACAGCGGCGGACACCCCACCGGCGACGAGCGGGGCAGAAAGATCCTCGAGGCGCTCGTCCAGGATCCGAACGTCGCCGTGCTTATCTGTGCCATCACCGGCGCCACGCCACCCATGAGCGACCGGTTCGTGGAAGATCTGGCCCACGTGGCCGAGACCACCAACAAGCCGATCTGCGTGATTTGGAGTTCCCCGGTGGGCACCGAACACGCCTATCGTGAGGTCCTGCTGAAGTCTCACCGAGTCATCACCTTCAGAAACTTTCGCAACTGCGCCCGCGCCGTCGCCGAGTATCTCGACTACTACCAATTCGCGTCATCGTACGAGTCTCCCTATACGTCAGGGCAACGGAGCTTGGTAGGTGGGGAGCGTCTCGAGGCGGCCCACGAGATTCTGCGGGGCAGTGACTCACTCACGGAGCACGACGCCAAGCGACTTTTTGGCGTGTACCGGGTGCCGGTGACGCGCGAGCACGTGGTCACGTCGGCCAAGGACGCCGTGCACGCCGCCGAAGCCCTCGGTTTCCCGGTCGTCATGAAGGGTCTTCATTCTCTGGCATTGCACAAGTCGGAATACGGTCTGGTGCGCACCAACGTTCGTGATCGTGACGCCGTGGTACAAGCCTTCAACGAGTTGAGCTCTCTCATCAACGACATACCCGGCGAAGGAGCCTCCGCCGGAGTCCTAGTGAGTGAACAGGTCCAAGACGGAGTGGAGATGATCGTCGGAGTGGTCACTGACCCGATATTTGGACCAACGGTGATGGTCGGCCTCGGCGGCGTGGCGGCCGAGTTGTCCAAAGACGTGCAGTTCCGGGTCCCGCCCTTTACGAGAGCCGAAGCCGCACGGATGGTGCACGACCTGCGTTTCTCTCAACTCCTGTTTGGCTACCGCGGCAGTACGCCCAAAGATGTCGGGGCTCTCATTGACGTGATCATGTCCTTCCAAGACCTGGCGGTCGACCTAGAGGGACTGGTCAGCGAAGTGGAGGCAAACCCCGTGTTTGTCCTTCAACACGGTGCGGTGGCGGCCGACGCGCTCGTCGTGCGCGTTCCTGGCACCGTCGACTCTGCGCCGTTCGACTAGACCCGACTGCCTACTGGACCTAGGCGGGCGTAGGTCCCAGCGCGCCCGAGTCCCTAAGCGAAGAAATCTGTTCAGCCGAGTACCCGAGTACGTCCGTAAGAATCTCACCACTGTGCTCTCCGGGTTTGGGAGCAGGCAGGGTGTGGAACGGTTCCTCGCCCAGCACTCGTACGGGTAGCGGCATCAGATCTGCGCCGTACTCGGCTGCGGGCAACCACGGCATGCGATCTTGAAACTGCGGATCACGCGTGATTGACACGGCGTCGTTGACGGGACTGATCGGACAGTTGGCCTCGAGACCGAAGGAGACCCACTGCGACGTGGTTCGACTCGCGAAGACGTCGCGTAACTCGCTGCGCAGTGCAACGTCGCCGAGCGCGTGGTCCGCGTAGGGTGCACCCGGGTGACTCTCAAAAAGTTCAGGACGGCCAATCCCCCGACAGAAGTTCTCCCAGAAGGCTCGCTCCGACGCCATGAACAAGACGTTGCCGTCACTGGTCGCGTAGTACTGGTAACGAACCGCCTCACCCATTCCGCCAGGGCCGGGTTCGCGCCGAACTCCCCCGTCCGAGGGGTTCCCGGTCACCTCGGACTCGGGCCGCTCGTACGCGCGAAACCCTTCGATCCGAAGCCAGTTGGTCGCCGCGGCCGCGTCGGTCTGGGCCACGTCGAGGCGACAACCGACGCCCGTGGATTTCGCGCGCAAGAGTGCCGCGCAGATGCCGAACGCCGCCCACACTCCCCCCACCCTCGTACCAATGCTGGTGTGGTCGGACATCGAAGTGAAGCCTCGCTCGTCGACCGTGGCGGGAGCCACCCCGGCCCAGGAGTCGAAGCCCACGCCGTGAGAGGGAAGGTCACGGTAGGGACCGGTGGTGCCGAATCCCGACAGCGTGCAAAAGACGAGCGCGGGATTGAGTTTCGCCAATTCCTCGTAACCGAGCCCACGACGCGACAGCGCGCCCGGTCGCATCCCTTCGATGACAACGTGGGAATTTGACACCAAGTCTCGAAAGACCTCCGCTCCCTCGTCGGTGCGCAGGTCAAGCTCGATGCTGCGTTTTCCCCGGTTGAGGTGCCAATGCATGAGGGAGATCCCCTCGACGATGGGCCAGCCAATGCCGCGCACGTAGTCGCCGCCGGGGACCTCCACCTTGATGACGTCGGCTCCCAGGTCTGCGAGCATCATGCCCAATGAATCGGGCTCCAACATCGCGCATTCCACCACGCGGATCCCGGAAAGCAGGGCGGTAACAGAGGTTTCTCCCATCACTTCTCCCTTGTTTGTCTGGCTCATGATAACATTTTTCGAGTATGAAGCAAGCGATTGATTGGCTGCCTAGCCTGCTCCCCAGCCCGGCTAGTGGCCGTCGAATGAACCCGGCGGCCTGCCCTTCTCCCTGGGCAGGCCTCGCTGGGGTCGCGCCACATTGATGCGTCGTCATTATCCCCGACCCACCACTTCGTCCTCAATGCTTCGTTCGAAACACTTCTCGCGCGAGCGCCGTTACCAGCGCGTCGCGTCGCGAGATGAGACACTGACCACCATGGATCTCCAGGCCACGCCCTCGTGACGAGTCGCGCGACGCGCGACGGCGCGCTCGACTCGGTCACGGTCCTCGACCTCGGTGCGATGGGTCCGGGGGCACGAGCTTCTCGGATATTGGCCGACTACGGAGCCCGCGTGGTTCGAATTGATCCACCGCGCCGGCTGGGGTCGATAGAGCTTCCCTACTACGCCTACGGAGCCATGCGCAACATCGATCGATGTCGCGTCGACCTGAAGCACGATGAAGGCAAGGCCATCGCGCTCGAACTGGCGACCAAAGCCGACGTCATCATCGAAGGTTTCCGACCCGGCGTGGCGGACCGCATCGGCGTTGGCTACGACGCGATCAAGGCCACCAACCCGCGAGTGGTCTACTGCGCCGCGACCGGTTACGGGCAGTCCGGCCCGTATTCCAACTGGGTGGGCCACGACCTCAACTACTTGGCGGTCGGCGGCTTCTTAAGCACCAGTGGACGCAATGAACTCGGCGTGCCAGCCCTGCCCGGATCCACCATCGCCGACGCGGCGGGCGGCGGCATGCACGCCGCGATGGCGATCATGGCGGCCCTGCTTCGTCGCGTCTCCACCGGCGAGGGCACCTATCTGGACGTGTCGGCGACGGAGGGGGTGCTGGGACTCATGGCCATGAACATCGACGAGCAACTCGCCACCGGAGTGGTCCCCGGACCGGGTCACGGGGTACTGACCGGCAGGTACGCGTGTTACGGCGTCTACGAGTGCTTGGACGGACGGTGCGTGGCCCTTGGCGCCATCGAAACGAAGTTCTTCAACAACCTGTGCCGAGAGATGGGGCTCTCCGAGTGGACTTCAAAACAGTACGACGACGACGCGCAGGCTGAACTCGCTCAGGTCCTGCGTTCCACCTTCGCGCAGCGTGTGCGCGACGAGTGGGTCGCCCTGCTGGCCAACGCGGAAACCTGTCTAACGCCGGTGCTCTCGGTCGACGAGTTTTTGCACGACCCTCAGATCGCCGCTCGAGGTCTGTTGAGCGAAGCCGCAGCACCGGGTGGAGAGAGTTTCGCGCAGCTGGGTCCCGTGTGGGCCGGTACCGCTCGGCCACGGGAGCCCTACGTGTTGGCCGAAGAGGGGGCCAGCGTCGCGGTGAGTTTGCTCGAGGAGCTCAACTATCCCCGGGCGCGCATCGACGATCTGTTGGCGCGCGGCGTCGTCGAATAGAAGTCGTGCGACGCCGATCGCGAACGTGCGCCGAGGTGCAACGAGGATCGAGGAGTTAGGGCTTCATCGCCGAGAGACCGAGACCGACCTCGAGCACCGAACCAGTAGTGAATCCTTCGTCGGCGGCGAAGTACAGCACCGCCTGCGAGACGGCGTCGGGAGGGAGCCACGCTACCCGCAGCGGATTCAATGCAGCGAACACGGGCTCCACGTCTTCCTTTGTCGGGCTCTCAAGGTCGGGACGAAAGATCCGGTACCACTCTTCGTTGTGGATCATCGGTGTGCTCGTCGTCGAGGGGCAGACGACGTTGGCCGTAACTCCGGTGGCCGCCAATTCCAACGCCAATGACTTGACCATGCCGATGACTCCGAACTTGGAGGCAGCGTAGTGCGCCAGATTCGCGTTTCCCGACCTTCCGGACATCGACGAAATGACGATTATCCGTCCGTATTGGCGCTGCTTCATGTGCTGCACGGCCGCCTGGACCGTAAGAAAGGTTCCGGTGAGATTCGTCTCGATCATGTCGGACCACTGCGCGTCCGTCAGTTCCTCGAACGAACTGAAGCCGCAGATGGCCGCGTTGGCGACCACGATGTCGATCTGACCAAATGTGTCAATGTTTTCGTCCATGAGGCGGTCCATGTCGGCGCGCCGGCGAATGTCCGCTGCGACGGTGTGATAGCGGGCGCCGATTTCTTCGAGTAGTCGGCCCGTCTCCATCAGGTCTTCATTGCTGGCAAGTGGATACTTCACCGTTGCTATCTCACCGGGAACATCACTGATACACACGGCCGCGCCCTCTCTTGCGGCGCGAGTGCGTGGGCGCGACCCTGTCCTCGCCCCGCCCCAGTGATCACCGCCACCCTTGCGTCAAGCCGCTTCACGCTTTCTCCCTCCTTGACGATCGATGGACTGCTCTTCGGATCCCATCCCCCAAAAAAACGAAAATCGAAACAATCTCTTCTCTCGAAACCCCATTCGCGTGGCAAATGGCAGCACCACTCAACGAACGTGGTCCCTCCGTGGCGCGTTGCCAGGTAGCGGATCTAGCTGAGTCGCTCGATGATCGTGACGTTGGCTTGGCCCCCACCCTCGCACATGACCTGAAGGCCGTACCGACCACCCGTGCGCTCCAGTTCGTGCAAGAGCGTGGTCATGAGTCGGGTGCCGGTGGCACCGAGTGGATGGCCGAGTGCGATGGCACCGCCGTTGACGTTGACCTTGTCGAGATTCGCCCCGGTTTCCTTCTGCCACGCCAGGACCACCGAGGCAAAGGCTTCGTTGATCTCGATGAGGTCAATTTGGTCGAGGGTCAGTCCCGTCTTGCGTAGCGCGTACTCCGTGGCGGGTATCGGCGCCGTGAGCATGAGGATCGGATCGGCGCCACGCGCCGAAAGGTGGTGCACTCTCGCGAGCGGGGTGAGGCCGTATCGTGAAACCGCCTCTTGCGAAGCAACGAGGACCGCGGACGCGCCGTCACTGATCTGGCTCGACACGGCGGCGGTCAACCGACCGCCCTCGGTCAATGGATGAAGGCTCGCCATCTTTTCGAGCGACGTCTCGCGCCGCGGGCACTCGTCGACGTGCACGTCGCCAATCGCGACGATTTCTCGCTCGAAATACCCCGCGTCGATCGCGGCCACGGCACGGCGATGGCTCTCGAGGGCGAACTCTTCCATCTCCAACCGGCTCACGTCCCACTTCTCAGCGATGCGTTGGGCCGCGTAGAACTGCGACACCGGTTCGTCTCCGTAACGCGCGCGCCAGCCCACCGAGCCGCTGAAGGGATCGGTGAAACCGTACGGCTCGCCCGCGACCATCGCGGCCGAGATTGGGATCTGACTCATGTTCTGGACGCCGCCCGCGACGACCAAGTCAGCGGTCCCGCTCATGACCGCCTGGGCTGCGAAGTGGACGGCCTGCTGCGAGGAGCCGCATTGGCGGTCGACCGTGACGCCCGGCACATCTTCGGAGAATCCGGCAGCCAACCAGCAGGTCCGGGCGATGTCGCCGGCCTGGGGACCGATCGCGTCGACGCAGCCCATCACCACGTCGTCAACCAAATCCGGGTTGACGCCCGAGCGCTCGATGAGGGCGGTGAGGACGGCAGCGCCCAAATCGGCCGGATGCACTCCCGCGAGCGCACCGCCGCGTCGGCCGACGGGACTGCGCACCGCTTCAATGAGGTAGGCCTCAGCCATGAACTCTCCTTGCCATCAGGTGCATTCGCTGCGAGCACTCGGTACCGGTCTCGACGAACCCGACCGTGCGCTCACTACGTCTCACTGGTCGTGACATTCGTGCTGTTGTAGATCGTAGAGGAAGCTCGGAATTTCTCCACCGCCGTCCACGTAGATGTTCGCGCCCGTAATGTACGAGGCGCCCGGCGACGCCAGCATGGTGCACATGGCCGCCACTTCGGCGGGCTCGGCCAGTCGACCGAGCGGAATTGTCTTGGACACTGACTCGAGAGAGGAATAGCGCTCCCCTGCGTCCTCGGTCCTGATGAGTCCGGGGCTGATGCAGTTGACCCTCACCAGAGGCGCCCATTCAATAGCGAGCGTTCTGGTGAGCACCACCAAACCCGCCTTCGACGCGTTGTAGCCCGCCGTACCGGGCGGCGGTCGCAGCGACGCCACACTGCCAATGTTGAGGATCACCCCACCGTTGACCTGGGTCTGCATGACCTGATTGCAGCGTTGGGCCACGAAGAACGGGGCCAGCAGATTGAGTTCCACCACCTTGGCGAAGGACTTCGGGCTGATGGAAGCGGCGAGTGAGTAGCCCGAACCGCCGGCGTTGTTGACCACCACGTCCAGTGACCCAAAACGCTCCACCACCTGATTCACCAGCGCGTCAACCTCCTCAGGTCGGCGCACGTCGCAGGAGAGGAAGAGTGGCGAGGGCTCGCCAGGAGTTCCGGGTTCGGGCGGCTTTCGCCCGCAGATGACGACGTTGGCTCCGAGGCCCATGAACGCGTGGGCGATTGCTCGTCCGAGCCCGCGCGATCCCCCGGTGACGAGCACCACCGGCGGGCGTCGATCGCTCACTACCTCATTGGTCGTCACGCCTCTCCCTTCCACGGTGTCGCCAGGATAAGCCTCTCAGTTCTCACCGTGCGCGGGCTGAGCTTCACGTCGCGTAGGCGCACGCGACGACCGCCTCAATCGAACGCAGGTCGCTCATTCGGAATCCGTGGCCTCATCAGCGACACCACCTTCGAGTTTCGCCGAGCCGAAGTAGGCCTCCTTTAGCACGTCGAGATCGACCAGCTCGCTCGCCGGAGCGTCGAGGATCACCCGACCGATGTCGAGCACCACCACGTGGTCGGCGACCTCGATGGCCGCTTCCACTTGTTGCTCGACCAACAAGATCCCCATTCCCTCGTGCTTGAGCGTCACCAGGATGGCCATCAGTTCGTCGACGATAGACGGCGCGAGGCCGCCCGATGGTTCGTCCAGCATTAGCAGCGACGGCTCAGCCATCAGGGCCTGACCAATCGCGACCATCTGTTGCTGTCCTCCCGACAACTGGCCGACAGTGACCTTCTGACGTTCGCCGAGCGCGGGAAATATGTCGTAGATGCGCGTCAACTTCTCCGGCATCTTTCGCCGCGACACGCCCAAGGAGTAGCCACCGAGGAAAAGGTTGTCCTGGACGGACAGTCGACGAAAGACCTGCTTGCCGTCCTGGACCAGGGCCATGCCCTGACCAACTCGGCGATGAGCCTGGAGCGAGGAGACGTCCTGACCCTTGTACTTGATGCTCCCATTGCTCACCTTGTTGAGACCGGCGATTGCGCGCAGCAACGTCGTCTTGCCAGCGCCGTTTCGCCCGAGCACGGCCGTCAACTCGTGGGGATTCACCTTGAGCGAAACGTCCCACACCGCGCGAATGTCGCCGTAGCCGGTGGCGAGATTCTCCACCTCTAGCAAGAGCGCTTGCGAAGGCTGCATGGCGTCGGTCATCTCGAGGACCCGGTCGTGTCGGCCTCGATGGCGGCAGCGGCGGCGGCAACGTCCTTCACACCGAGGTACTCCGTCAAGACGCGAGGGTTCACCTCGATGTCAGCGGGCGTGCCCGAGGCGATGATCTCACCTTGCGCGAGGACGTGAATAGTGTTGGCGAGCGAGAGTACGAGGCGAAAGTTGTGCTCGACCAGGATGACGGTGCCGCCGGCGTCGCGCACTCGCCCGATGAGCAGGGCCAAACGAGCGACCTCGTCCTCGTCGAGTCCCGATGCTGACTCATCAAGCAGTATCACCCGCGGATTTGAGACCAGTGCTCGGGCTATCTCCAGCATTCGCCTGGTCCCGAGCGGCAGCGAATCGGCGGCTTCATCCGCGAGATCGCTGAGGCCGACGATGTTGAGGATCTCCGCGACCTGCGCCCGATCGTGCGCGTGCACCTTCCAGTACTTGGGAAGGCGCAAGGCCGCTGACGCGATGGACACGCGTTCGGGCGAGTAGCGACCGGACAGCACGACCTCCGCAACGGTGATTCCCGCTGGGATGACCGGAGTCTGAAAGGTCCGCGCCAGGCCGAGGTTGGCAATTTCGTGTGAACGCAGATGTTCCACCCGGGTGCCACCGATATCGATGGTGCCGGCGTCAGTGCGATAAAAACCACAGATCATGTTGAGCAACGTGGTCTTGCCCGAGCCGTTCGGCCCGATGAGCGCGGTGACCTGTCCCGGCTGCGCGTCGAGGACAATGTCGCGGAGAGCCTGATTGCCCCCGAACGACTTTGAAACCCCGTTGACGGAAAGCTTGGCTCCGTTCAACGGGGCGAAATGGAACTCAGTGGCAGCCGCCGCGTGATCGCGGGTTGCGTGCGCGCGCTTCACCACGTATTTCTTCCACGCTTTGTTGGCCAGACCACTCACGCCGTTGGCGAGCAACACGCCGCCCACGATGAGAAGGATCCCGTAGAAGATGAGGGCGTCTTGTTGAAACGAGGTCGACACGCTGGGGCCCAACTGCATGATTATCGCGCCGATGACCGCGCCGTACACGCTGGTCGCTCCGCCGAGAATTGACGCCGCGAGAATGGAGATGGCGAGCGCAAAGGAGAACGTGCCCGGCGACACGTAGTGGTCAAGGTTGGCGAACAGTGCTCCCGCCACGCCGGCCGGGACGGCACCGAGTGCGTAGGCCAGCAACTTCGTCCTGAAGACCGAGATGCCGAGGGACGACGCGAGCACCGGACTTTGGCGCATCACCCGAAGAGCGATGCCGTGCCTCGACGTCACCAAGTTGCGCATGAAGGCGAGCCAGAAGATAACGCAGAGCACGACCACCAGGTAGTAGCCGTAATTGGTCACCTGCGCTCCGAAGAAAGTAGCGTTCGCAATTCCCACGGCGCCGACCATGCCTCCGGTCGCGTTGGGGAAGATATTGGCAATATCGGGAATGAGCAGCACCAGGAAGAACGAAGTCATGGCCAGCGACCAACTACCCAGGCGCAATCCCGGTATACCGGTCAACACCCCCACCACGAGGGCCGCACCCACGGCGGCGACGATCTGCAGAAGAATGTCGGTGGTGCCGTGCGCGCCCATGTAGGCAGCCACGTAGGCACCGGTGGCGTAGATCGCGGGTTGACCCAATGCGAGTTCGCCCGCGTAGCCGAGACTCAAGTTAAGGCCGCTGACCAACAGCGTAAGAAAACCAATGAGCAACACCTGGCGTTGGTTGGTGGCGGAGAGGCCCAGTTGCGGCAGCAGGACCACCACGATCGCCACGACCAGAGGTAGCGTAAAGGTGGGAACGGTCTTCAGTCGATCGGAGAGTGTCGTCACTAGACCGCTCGCTCCCGGGTCTTGCCGAACAGGCCGTTCGGCCTGAAGAGCAGCACGATGAGCAAGATCACGAAGACAATCACGTCGGGGTAATTGGAATTCATATAGCGAGCGGTGAACTCCTCCGCGAACCCGACGACGAAGCCACCGATCAAGCCCCCGGGAAGACTGCCGAAGCCGCCGATCGCGAGCGCCACAAATCCGTAAAGAGCGATAGCGGATGCGAGACCCGCCGCCGCGAAGGTCTGAGGCCCGATGATGGGACCCAGGAGTCCGGCCAGCAGCCCGGAGAAGGCGAACGCACCGAGCGCGAGTCGACGGACGTTCACGCCCCTCAGCAGTGCGGCTTCCCGGTTCTCGGCGATGGCCAGCATGGCCAACCCGATCATCGTGCGGCGACTCAACAACATGAGGATGGCCACCACCACGAAGGTGGTAACGATGATCACGATCTCGTCGGGTAGTACCCGGCCCCCGAACAACGTGACCGTTTGGTTGGAACTGAAATACGGCACCGAAAGCGGGCTCGGACCCCAGATTCGCTGGACCGATCCGTTGATGAGCGTGGCGACACCGACCGTCGTGACCAACTGCGCCTCGGCCACGCGCACGGTGCGGATGGCGACACGTTCTTCGACCGCAGCGACCACGAAGACAATGGCGCCGGCCATGAGGAAGACAACAATGATCGGCAACTTGAGCACGACCAAACCGGCGTAGGTAATGAACACGCCGAGCATCATGAGCTGCGCGTGGGCGAAGTTGAACACGCCCGACGCCGTGAAGACGACGTTGTAGCCCGTGGCCACCAACGCGTACACCGCGCCGATGGTCAACGACGACCAGATGAGCGTCATCATGAACTGCTCCTAACAGTCGTGTCTAGCGCCCGACGGCGTCCAACGTGGGTGGGAATTGCAGTAACGACCGCCGCACCGAGCATTCGAATCGCGCCCGCGGGCGACCGAGCGAAGAGCAAATCAAGCATCTCCTGGAGATTATCTTGACCTCGTTCACCGAATTCGATGGTCGTGTCACGGCTGGATAGCCCTGCGATCACTTCCCCACCTCCACGGGCTCGAACTAGGCGACAACACGGTTGCCACGTGCGTCCGTCGGGACGACAATTGCTTGTCGTCCCGACGGACCATCACGTTAAGCCATCAAGGTCTCGCCGATCAGCCCGCGCTCGGGGCGTCGTACTGGCCGTTGACCAGCAGCGACGGCGTGGCGAAGTCGAACGCCGAAGGTGGCTCGTTCGGCGCGTGAACAGTCGGGTTGAAGTGGTACTGGGCGAACACGCCGGTCTTGGCCGCGTTCTCCTTCAAGTGCGTCAGTGCCTTAGTGATGGCCAATGGCTTGAGCGACTTCGCCTGCGTAGCGGCCGCGGCCAAGAGCATCACCGAGTCATACTGGTAGCCAAAAATCAACGACGAAGGGTCATTGTTGTTGGAGTACCGGTTGATGTTGGCAATCATCGTCGTCAAGTTCGGGCTCTCGGACTTCGAGTAGACCGTGCTCTGGAAGACAAGGACCTTGAGGTTCGCGACATCAGCAGTGCCCAGCAATCCGCCTTGTGACGGTGGTACGCCAATCACCTCTGAGGACGCCGCGACAGCGGTGTCACCGAGGATCGGCACGCTCCAGCCAACCTTGTTGATGTCCTGGAGCGCGTAGCCCACTACACCGCCGTAGCCCTCCAAGAGGAGGTAAGACGGGTTGAGGGCCTGCAGCGCGAGGACCTGCGGAGTGACGTCAATCGCGGTGTCGGCGTAGCTCTGCACTCCGACGACCTTGACGCCGTCTGCGACGCAGTCCGTGTTGATGAGCGCCGAAAGGCTGCTGCCGTACGGGTCAACGCCGTACATGATGCCGACACTGGTGCCGCCGTGCGCCTTCACGTAGGGGCAGAAGGCCGCAGCGTAGTTAGCCGTCGAGGGACTCATGTCGAAGTTGTACGGGAAGTCCGCGCCCACGGGCGACGTAGCGGTCGGTCCAATGTTGAACGAGATCACTTTCGCCGAGTTGAGAATAGGAAGCTCTGCAGCTGCCGTGGGAGCCGGGCCGCCGTTGATGTAGGCGAGCGGCTTGTTCGGAGAGCTGTCGGCCGCCTCAATCTCGGTCACCGCGGTGGTGGGGTCGTTCGCGTCGTCCTCGTAGGTGACGTCAACCTTGTGGCCGAGAATTCCGCCTCGAAGATTAAGAACCCTGACGGCAGCCTTCACCGCGTCTACGGTCATTTCGGCGTTGGCGACGAGGCCCACGGCGCTGATTGGAGTTGTCACAAGGATGTGTACGGGTGCCTTCTTCGCGCTCGCTCCCGCCGGTGACGAAGCCAAACCCATTGGGATGGAAACCCCCGCCAAAACGATGGCCCCACTTGCGCACATCGTTAACCATTTCAATCTCATCTTTTCCCCCTTGACGTTTTCGCCTGCCGAGCAAGCGCTTGGCTGACACGATGATATCGGAGGTGTGACCACCTGTCAAGGCAGCCCGGGCCCTCCGAAAACCCAGAAAAATGAGCCATTCGGACCCTCCAACCTAAAAAACGACCCGCTGCCTCGTTCGGCGAAGGCCAGCCGTCCGAGCGTCTTTGACGAGTTCGGACGAACGAAACCTTGGCGGTGGCGAAGCAGTTCTGCTCACCATACGACCCCAAACAGCCTTTGGGTATTCACCCGTTCAGACCTCGAGCCAGTTGGCGATGCGGGCAATATGTTGTTCGCTGTCGCCCCAGTCGGCGCATCGGGCCCAGGCCCGCTTGGCGAAGAGCTGCAGGTCGTACTCCACCGTGTAACCCATGGCCCCGTGGCACTGAATCGAGGTTTTGGCGACCTCGCGCGCGGCGTCGGAAGCGAGGGCCTTGGCCATCGAGACGTGCCACGCGGCCTGCGGGTCGCCGCTCGACAGTGACGCGGCCGCCCGCCATATCGCGGGTCGAGCGAATTCAATCTTGATCAAGGAATTGGCCAGCGCGTGTTTCACCGCCTGAAAGCTTCCGATCGGAACGCCAAACTGCTGACGGGCTTGAACGTATTCCTTCGTCATGTCCAACATCCGCGCACTGAGTCCCACCAGTTCGGCGGCGGCGGCCAGCGTGGCCCGTTCCAGGGCCCCGCGTAACCGCGAAAAAGGCAGCGTCGTCGAAGCAACGCGTACCTGCACACTCCCCGCTCGACGCGAACGATCGACCGTCGCGAGCGGCGTGACCTCCACATGATCGCGTGTCGACAGCTCAACTTGGCCCTCACGCACGAAGAGGAAGGCATCACAAAGTTGCGCGTACGCCACGTGATCGTCTCGCAAGCTGAACGCGACGAGCGCGTCGCCGGCGAGCACCCTCGTGAGGAGATCCTCCTGCCCTGGTGACTGCGCCAACACCGGCGCCGCGATGGCGATGACTTCGCCGAGGGGTCCGGGCGCCCCCACGTAACCGAGTTCCTCCAGCGCCACGGCGAGAAACAACTCATCGAGTCCGAGTCCCCCAAACGACTCCGGCACCAGGAGCCCGAGCACGCCCATGTCGGCGAGAAGTTTCCAGAGGCCCCGAACACGCTCGTCACCCTGGGAAGACGACGCCTCACGAACGAGGTCGGTCGGGCAGTTGGCCCGCAGCGCCGCGCGCAGACCATCTCGCACGGCCAGGACATCTTCGGAGAGCGCAAAATTCATGAGCGTGGAAGTCCCAGCAGGCGCTCGGCGATGAGATTTCGTTGAATCTCATTCGTGCCGGCGTAGATGGGTCCACCCAACGAGAACATGAACGCCCGGCTCCAGGGTCCATCGACTTCGGCGTCCTCACCGAGGATCGACATCGCCGTCTCTTGAATCTCGACATCGAGTTCGCTCCAGAACACCTTGTTGAGGCTGGACTCGGCGTCGCGCACCGTTCCTTCGATCATGCGCGAGACCTGGCCCAGCGTGAAGAGTCGATAGGCCTCCGCGCCGATCCACGCGCTGGCCAGTCGCTGGCGCAGCGGCTCACGCAGCGCGAGGTCTTGAGCTTTGGCGAATTGTCGGAGTCGCTCCACGCTGGCGGAGAATCGTCCGGGTGAACGAAGCGTCAGGCCACGTTCGGAACTGGTGGTTGACATGGCGATTCGCCAGCCTTGGCCCACGTCACCGAGCACCGCGTGATCCGGCACGAAGACGTCGTCGAAGAAGACGTCGGCGAAGCCCTCATCACCGTCGAGACGTCCGAAGCCTCGAACACTAACGCCCGGCGCATCGAGCGGGAGCAAGAAGTACGTGAGGCCGCGATGGCGCGTGCTTTCCGGATCGCTTCGGAAGAGTCCGAAGAGGTGCGTGCAGAAGGCCCCTCGCGTGGTCCAGGTTTTTTGCCCGCTTAAGCGCCAACCGCCACCCGCCTCGTCGCGCTCGGCCCGGCTCACGATGGAAGCAAGATCGCTGCCGGAGCCCGGCTCCGACCAACCCTGGCACCACGTTTGCGCGCCCGAGGCCATCGCAGGTAGAAGTTCATCTTGTTGCGACGCCGTACCGACGGCGAAGATCGAGGGCGCCAAGAGGAAGATGCCGTTTTGGGTTACCCGTTGAGGGCCGCCGGCCCGATAGTACTCCTCTTCGAAAATGAGCCACTCCCATACGGTGGCGTCGCGGCCGCCGTACTTGGTGGGCCAGGAGACGACGGACCACTTGGCTTCAAAGAGCTGCTGCTCCCACTCGAGATGACGTTCGAATCCCGCACGGGTGTCGCCAGAGGGAAGCTCCCCTTGCGGTACGTTCTGCTCAAGCCAGGTTCGTGCTTCGCTTCGAAATGAAGCTTCACTCGGGGTGTCGGTTAGATCCATGCGTTCCTTTGGTGCGCTCGTGACGGGCATAGTGGCCAGCCGTCCCACCTGTTGCCTCGATGTGCGGTGGAGCCAGAGAGTGTTCGAAATTTGTCAAGGCGGTGACTCAATCAAGCGCTCGCTCGAAAGTGTACGGTCCACCTCGGAACTCGTCAACCCGACGGGTCGATCAGTTTGAGTTTGTGCGTACTCGCCCCTTGACGTTTTCGTCGAGGAAGCCGAGATCAACGCCGGGGGCCGCGAAGCCGCGAAGGAAGATCCGACAGCAATCTTCGGCGAGGGAGCTGTAGTCGTACTGCTCGGACGACTTGAACCACCGCACCGTGAGCCAGATCGAGTCGCGCAGGAGGTGATAGACGAGCCACGTGGGTACGTCCGAGCGAAGCGTGCCGCTGCTGACACCGGCGTCCAGGACGCGCAACCACGCCGTGCGCACCTCGTTGGCCTTTTCCTGCACGTGCTCAAACCGAGGAGAGTTGAGGATGTAATTGACGTCGTTCTGGTAGATCTCCGCGGCGTGCATGTGGGCGGACGTGCATTCCAGTGACGCGTGCACCAAGCCCCGTAACTGCTCGATTGCGCCACCCTGACTGCTGAGCACCGTTTCGTACCGGTTGGTCAGGTCGTCCAGGAAGCTGACCATGATCTCGTCGACAATGGCGTCCTTGGACGGAAAGTAGTGGTAAAGACTTCCCGACAGGATCCCCGCAGCCTCTCCAATCTCCCTCACGGTGGTCGCGCTGATGCTCGATTGCGCGAAGAACTCGGCCGCCACTTCGACGATACGCAATCTGCGGTCCTGGGATACCTCAGGCTCCTCCGTGGATTTAGTCATTGTGCCGTACTCCGCCTTCTAGTTTGATGGAACTCCTCAAGCAACTTCACTTTTGCCTTTGAAACTAATTCACAATTGCGGCTAAGTCAGGTTAGAAGCTGAAAATCGTTGCCAGCGATTGAGCCATTGCCTTTCATTGAAAGCGTATGGCGTGGTCAGCTCCTTCGCGTCACCGACCTACGGCAAACTCATTCATGAACGATGCCGTCGATTCGCGCGATCGCGGCCAGCGCCTCTTTGATGATCTGTTCGAAGAGATCGGCCACCGAGATCACCTCGTCAATGACGCCAACCACCTGTCCGGTCGGAAGAATTCCCGCGTCCTCTCGCCCGTCGACCAATGCCGCCTTCGTGAGCATCGGGGCGTTCGCGGCCATCAGCACCTGACTCCAGGACAAATCGGAATCACGGTGCATCGACACGCCGCTCTTGAGCAATCGTCCCAGTGACGAATCGCCCAACTTGCGAAAGGCAATCGCGGAGCGCAGGGCACCGCTCGCCCGGAAAAAGCGCGAGGATCGCTCGAGACGATTGACGACGTCGGTGCGAATGACTCGCTGGGGACGGCCGTCGATGGCGGTGGTGACGACCGTCTCCAAGACGCCGGTCTTCAGGTAACGCATCTTGACCGCCTCGGGCACGTGGCTTTCCTTGGTGAGCAGAAACCTGGTGCCCATCGCCACCCCGTCGGCGCCCAAAGCCAACGCCGCGACGAAGCCCCGTCCGTCGTTGATCCCTCCGGCGGCGAGCACGGGGATCTCTTCACCCACCGCATCCACCACCTGGGAGATCAAGAGACTGGTGGGCACCGCGCCCGTGTGGCCACCCCCTTCAGCGCCCTGGGCGATAACGGCGTCGACGCCCAATTCCGCAACCTTTTGGGCGTGGCGCAGGGCGCCGATGGTGGCCATGCTTTGCACCCCGCCGTCGTGCAACCTCTGGATAACGTCCTTCGTCGGAGCGCCCGCGAACGACACCATCGTTATCTTCTCGGCGATCGCCAAGTCGATCCGACGCTCGATGTCGGGCAAATCAGGGGAGAAATTAAGACCGAACGGCTTGGTCGTGCGCTGCTTGACGCGTTGAATGGCCTGCTCCAGCTCCGTGTAATTCATGGTGGAGGTGGCGAGAATGCCAAACCCGCCGGCGGTACTGGTGGCGGCGGCGAGACTCGCTCCCGCCACCCAGCCCATGCCGGTCTGCACGATTGGATAACGGACGCCGAGCAACTTAGAAGCTCTGGTTTCAAACGGATTATCGGTCACGTAATTGCAATTCGTTTCTTCCGCGTGAGCCGTATCTTCCATGACCAGTTGCCGACATCTCGAAGGTTTGATGCCATCTTGCTACGATATCAAACAAGCGCTTGTTGTGTTCTTCGACATAGCAGTGACGCGCTCCCCGGAATTTAGATTGGGACAGGTGGAACTCACAACCGTGCTATCACATTTGACACCGGATTGCGCGCGGGTCTTGAGCACCGTCACGGCCGTGGGCTGGGCCAGTGACCATCGAATGCAGATAAGACAAACAGCGCGTCACCCTCTCGTCGCCATCGTGTCCCAGGGTGCCATCGCGTGACGTACTTAGCACCTCGGCTGAACGGTCTCATAGTTACGACGATGTCGATCGCGACGTCATTTAGGTACGTGCGATGACACCAGAGCGCGACACGATGACCATTCCCGGTGCGTTGGCGGCCACGGTGCGGGCGAATCCTGTCGCCGAAGCAGTGGTGTGCGGCGAAACGAGATGGACCTTCGCCGAGCTGGCCGAACGTGTTCGAGTAACTGCTCGGGCCTTCCTGGCGAGTGGGGTCACCAAGGGTGACCGCATCGCGATTTGGGCGCCCAATTCGGAGCGTTGGATCGTGACCGCACTGGCCGTCGTGTCGACCGGTGCCATCCTCGTTCCCGTCAATACGCGCCTCAAGGGAGCTGAGGCTCGACACATTCTCGAAGCGAGTCGAACCTCGATCTTGGTGGTTGAGGATGGTTTTCTCGGCCTGGCCCTGGTCGACATGCTGCGCGAAGAAGGTGGTCCGCCGAGCGCTGGGAAACCGGTTCCGCTGCTGGGCGAACTCAAAGAGGTCATCGTGTTCGGAGAGACCGAGTTGGTTGACGTCACCACGTTTAAATCTTTTCTTACGAGAGCCGATCACGTTTCCAACGAGGCCGCCGACGAGGCCGCTGCGCTGGTCTCGCGCGATGACGTCTCCGACATCATCTTCACCTCGGGCACCACTGGTCGTCCCAAGGGAGCGGTCCTGCTGCACGGCCAGACCATCCGTCTCTACACGTACTGGAGCGACGTCGCGGGTCTCCAGCCGGGAGACCGCTTCTTGGGCGTCAATCCCTTCTTCCACTGCTTCGGTTACAAGGCCGGTCTCCTGGCCTCGATCATCAGGGGGGCGACGCTGCTGCCCGTCGCGGTTTTCGACGCCGTCGCCACCATGGCTCTCATCGAAGCCGAGCGGATCAACATCGCGCCGGGCACCCCGACGCTGTACATCTCGCTGCTCGACCACCCGCGTCGCGGCGAGTTCGATCTCTCCTCCTTGCGGGTGGCCGTGACGGGTGGATCCGTCGTGCCCAACGTCCTGGTGAAGCGGATGCGTCAAGACCTCGGCTTCCGTACGGTGATCAACGCCTATGGCCTGACCGAATCCTGCGGCTTCGCGACGAGCTGTCACTCGGACGACTCCGACGAGATAATCGCCAACACCTCGGGTCGCGCGGTCGAGGGAACCGAGGTAGTGATCGCCGGACAGAACGGCGACCTGCTCGGCCCCGGAGAGCCGGGCGAGGTATTGGTCCGCGGTTACAACGTCATGTCCGGATACTACGAAAACCCGGCGGCCACCGCGGTGGCGATCGACGCCAACGGATGGCTGCACACCGGTGACGTCGGGGTGCTCGACGAGCGAGGCAACCTCAAGATCACCGACCGGACCAAGGACATGTTCGTGGTGGGCGGCTACAACGCCTACCCGGCCGAGATCGAGCAGGTCATCATGCACCACGACTCCGTGTCGGAGGTGGCCGTCATCGGTGTCGCCGATGACCGGATGGGCGAGGTTGGCCGGGCCTACGTGGTGCTGCGACCAGAGGCCTCCGTCGATGAGCAGGAGTTGATCGAATACTGTCGGGCACGATTGGCCAACTACAAGGTGCCAAGATCGGTGAAGATCGTGGAGTCGCTTCCGCGCAACGGCAGCGGCAAGGTCGACAAGCTCGCGATTCGACGCGCGGCAGCGAACGCGCCCGGCGCCAACGACTGAAGATCCGGCCAGTGAAACTCGTCGCCGCTGCGAGTTGTTGGTCATGTTTCACTTCGGGGCGATTCAGTAGCCAGAGAAACGGGTCGGCACCACAGCACCCGAGGTCAACAAGAGGAGGAGAACCATCATGGACCGACTAAGAGGGCGAGTGGCGTTGGTCACCGGAGCAGCGCGAGGTCAAGGAAAGTCGCACTCGATGGCGCTCGCCGACGAAGGGGCCATCGTCATTCTCTGCGACCTCGACACGCAGATCGCTTCGGTGCCCTACCCGCTCGCCACCGGCCAAGAACTTGACGACACCGTCAACGAGATCAGGAAGGCGGGCGGAAAGGCCTTCGGTGCCCGCGTGGACGTTCGCGACGCCGCGGCGGTCACTCACCTGATTGACGGCATCGTTGCCGAACACGGGCGCCTCGACATCGTGATCGCCAACGCCGGCATCTGCAGCTTCTCGCCGATCGACGAACTGGGCGCCGAGTCCTGGCACGACACCATTGACACCAACTTGAGCGGCGTGTTCTACTGCCTTCGCGCCGCGCTGCCGCACATGAAGGCAGCGGGCTACGGCCGTATCATCGCAACGTCCTCCGGAGCCGGTCGCGCCGGCATGGCCAATCTGGGTCACTACGCCGCGTCGAAGTGGGGCTTGATCGGACTGGTCAAGTCGGTGGCTCTGGAAACGGCACGATACGGCATCACCGCCAACGTGATCTGTCCCACCTCGGTCGCGACGCCGATGATCCTCAACGAGTCGACCTTTGGTCTCTTCTGTCCCGATCTCGAGCGGCCCACCGTGGACGACGCCCGTCCTCGGTTCGAGGCGCTCAATCCCATGGGCGTCGCGTGGCTGGAAACGCAGGACGTCACCCGCGCCGTCATGTACCTCGTTGAGGATCCGGGCTACACCAGCGGAACCGTGCTCGAGATCAACCTGGCCAGCTCCGCCAGTCGAACGTAACTGCTTGGTGCGAACGTCACACTCCCACGTGCGCCACGATGGAACGCCGCGCTCGTCGCGCACAACTGACGAGAGTTAAGGAGTGGTCGGCAAGTTGGTCCAACCTCGGCCGTCGGATCGTTCGTACCACCCGCTCGCGGCGGTCGTGCCCCCGTCCACCGGAATCACGTGGCCCGTGACGAAGCTCGAAAGTTCACTGGCGAGGAAGACCACGACGTTGGCGCAGTCCTCCGGTCGACCGAAACGTCCGAGCGGGACCCATTGGCGCACCAGCTCGGGATCGCGACCGGCCAACATCACGTCAACCGGCGTCTGCAACGTGTCCATCAGATCCGGAGCGATCGCGTTCACGCGCACACCGTCACGCCCGAGTTCGACGGCCAAGCTCTTGGTGAACGCATTCACGCCCGCGTTGAACGCCGAATACACCGCGTTGGCCGGTATGCCGCGAAAAGCTTCGACCGTCGAGACATTGATGATGCTGCCCGAATGTTGGCTCACCATGGCCGGGGCAATGGCGAGCGTGCAGGCAAAGACGTGCTCCAGGTTGAGTGCGTAGCTGGCGTCCCAACGCTCCGGCGTGGTCTTTAGGAATCGTCCCGCCGGACGGTAGTCCCCCACGTTGTTGACCAGCACGTCGACGCGTCCGTCCGCGACCCCGAACGCGACGTGCGCGAGGGCTGCCACGATCTCGGGCGAGCGGATGTCGCCGGGCACCGGCGTCGCCGATCCTCCGGCTGATTCGATCGCGCTCACCGTCTCGGCCAGTCGCGTCTCGTCGAGATCGTTCAGCACCACCTTCGCGCCTTCGCCGGCCAGCCGGCGGGCGATGGCGCCACCGATGCCGCCACCGCCGCCGGTCACCACCGCGACCTGGTCGACGAGCAGTCCGTACGTCACGACTGGGCCGAGAGCCCCATGGCCGAAGCGAAGGCCGACATCTCCGTCAACGCCTCGTCGAGCGCCGTAGTGGGCGATGCCTGCAGGATCATCCGGTCGACACCCGCCGCTTCGGCCGCTTGTACCGCCTCTTCACTGGTCCTTGAAAGCAGCCCGCTGACGGTGAGCTCTAGGGTGTCCGGATCACGTCCAGCCTCTTCCGCGCTGCGCCGCATGAGCGCGGACGCGTCGGCGAACTGACTGGGGTCGAGGCCGAGCGGTTGCAGACCGTCACCCCGGCGCCCCGCCCGGCGAGCAGCGGCGGCGCTGTGGCCCCCGATGTGAATCGGCACGCTGCCGCGAATGGGCTTGGGAAACGAATGCGTGTGATCAAAAGAGAAGAACTCTCCGTCGAAGGAAGCCCCTTCGGGGCCGCTCTGCGCCCACAGGGTCCTCATCACGTCAATGGCTTCATCGGCGCGACGGCCCCGCGTCGAGAAGTCAACGCCGCACGCCTCAATCTCTTCCTGCATCCAGCCAATCCCCACACACAGTCGCACGCGGCCCTCCGAGAGGCAGTCGAGAGTCGCCACGCGCTTGGCCAGATCGACTGGATGGTGATTGGAAATGATCAACACGCCCGTCGCCAGCACAATGCGTTGGGTCTTGGCCGCGAGGAAGCTCAGCAGATCGAGCGGGTCGGGGATCGGACAGTCATCCGCCAGCGGCATGCGGCCGGAACGGGCGTAGGGATAGGTGCTCTTGGTGTCCGACACGACGACCGTGTGCTCGACGACGACGAGCGACTCGAAGCCGCTTTGGTCCGCGTGCACCGCGAAGCCCGTCATCCACGTGGGGTCGACGCAGACACCGGCCACGACCGGAGGAAAGATTCCAAACATCATATCGACATGTCCCGCTTCCTTTTTCGCGACGTGATCAACGCCAACGCTGGCCCCGAAACACGCAACCAAGCGCTTGCTGTGCAAATATAGCCAACAAGTCAGAGCAGGAAGGTTCCCCATGACTAACATCGAAGCGAGGCTGGGCGCGCTCGAAGCGCGCGAGGAGATCCGCCAACTCTGCGCCCGTTACGCGCTGGCCCTCGACAGCCGCGACGTGCCCTCGCTCGTCTCGTTGTTCGTCGAGGACGTGGGCAGCCTTGGCGGCGGCGTGGGTCGCGACGCCCTGGCCGAGTGGTTCGACACCATCCTTCGTCCGTACACGACGACGTTCCATTTGATTGGCAATCACGTCATCGACCTGGTCGACCAGGATCACGCGACCGGCGTCGTCTACTGCCGTCCGGAACACGAAGTGGGCAATCTCTGGATAGTGATGGCGCTGCAGTACTGGGACCGCTACGAACGTCGCGCGGGCCACTGGTACTTCAAGAGCCGCAGCGTGCACGCGTTCTACGCTTGCGACGTGCACGAGAGTCCACTTGACGTGCCGGGACGGTTCCATTTTCCCGACAACCCCCTGATCACCGGAGCCGACCTGCCGCAACGGTGGGCGAGCTGGCAGTCGTTCTGGCAAGAAGGTTCGACGCCGTGAGCAACGTTCGACGTCGCCGTGACGCTACCGCCGAACCGACGAGCACCTCGGGATGAATCCGCTCTCGAGTGCGCCCGCGGCGCTCCCGCACGATCCCGAGCGCACGGCCCACGAACTACTGAGAGCGGTGACCGCGGAGCACGGCGACCGCGACGCCTACGTGGAGGCGAGCGGAGAGCGCCTCACCTTTGGCCAGTGGGACCAAGCCGCCGACGGCACGGCCTCGGCCCTGGCCGAACTCGGCGTCAAGGTCGGCGATGTCGTGGCACTCATACTTCCTTCGAGCATTGATTACGCGATTTGCTACCAGGCCGCGATGCGACTGGGAGCCATCACCTCGGGGATCAACCCCCGACTGGGACCGGTCGAAGTGGCGAGCATCCTGGACCGAACTGACCCTCGCGTAGTGATCGCTGAGGCCGGTCGACCCGCGTCGAAGAGCACGTTTACCCTCGTCGCCCGCTCCCAGTTGCGGTCCCTGCGCCAACTCGACCCGCCCTGGCACCTGCCCACCGCCGACCCCGATCGCCCAATGGCCGTGGTGTGGACCAGTGGCACCACCGGGGTGCCCAAGGGCGCCATCTTCAACAATCGAAACCTGACCGCCGTCTGCGTGGGCGCGGGTCCGCTACGCGGGGCCTTCGATCGACGCATCTCGCCGACGCCGTTCGCGCACGTGGGCTACATGTTGCACCTGAGCGAAGAGATTGAGTACGCCATGACCACCGTGATCCCGCCCACGCCCTGGAAAGCGGACGCCGTCCTGGCTTTGATGGCGCGCGAGAGGGTGACCGTCGGTCAGGGCGTACCGTCCCAGTGGCGGCTGCTGCTCGCCCGACCAGAGTTCGACGACACCGATCTTTCGAGTCTGCGTATTTGCGGCACCGGCGCCGCCCCGGTCCCACCCAGCCTGATAACGGAGATGCAGGAACGACTCGGCTGCCCCGTGGTGATTGGCTACACCAGCACCGAGGCGGCGCTCACGACCGGCTCGCTGCCCGGGGACAGTCCTGACTTGATCGCTCGCACCGTAGGGCGGGCGCGCGAGAACGTGGCCGTGCGAGTGGTCAACGACGCCGGCGAGACGCTGATGCCCGGGGAATTTGGCAACGTCCAGTGCCGCTCGGCGGCAACCATGCTCGGCTACTGGCGCGATCCGGACGCGACGCGCTCGGTCTTAGGCGCCGACGGATGGCTCGATACCGGCGACCTGGGATCGCTCGACGTGGACGGCTATCTCACCTTGGGTGGTCGCCGATCCGAGATGTACCTTCGCGGGTCGTACAACGTCTACCCGGTGGAGGTTGAACGCGTGTTGGCCGAGCATCCATCGGTCGCCCAGGTGGCGATCGTCGCCAAGGCCGATACGGTGCTCGGAGAAATTGGCGTGGCCTTCATCGTGCCGGCGCCGCACGAGACGTCACCCACTCTCGCCATGATGCGAGAGTGGACCAAGCGGTCGGTCGCCGATTACAAGGCCCCCGACCTCATCAAGATCGTCAGCGAACTGCCACTCACCTCGGTGGGCAAGGTCGACAAGCGCGTGCTGGCCGATCGCGCGCGCGACGTGCCTCGGGTGACCTGAGAGGCTTTCGGTTGCTACTGGGACTCGGCCGGTCCCATGTAGAGGATCTGCATGGCGTAGAGAAGGGCCGGCCTGCCGCCCACCACGCCCACCTCGACCTCGCGCGTCAATAGGGTTCCCCGTGGTTTGGCCTCGGCTCGCACCACGCGACTGCGCGCGTGAATGTCCGAGCCCGCGGGCACCGGCGTGAGAAAACGTAATTTCTCGCCGCCGTAGTTGGCGGCGCTGGCGAAGCCAGTGATGCGCAGTGCGTCGGCCGGCACCAGACGAGGGAGCAGGCTGAGTGTAAGGAAGCCGTGCGCGATCGGGCCGCCAAACGGACTCTCCTTACGAGCGCGCTCGACGTCGACATGAATCCATTGGTGGTCGCCGGTGAGCTCGGCGAACTGATCGATCATCTCCTGGGAGACGGTGAGCGGTTCACTCCAGCCACCGAAGTCCCCGATCTGCTCGTTCAGACCCTCGAAGTCGTCGAATCGCACTTCAGCCATGGACGGTGACCTCACAGTGCATTCGGTGATCGTTCGCGGACGTCATCCGAGGGTGATCTGGCGACGGGCGATCCTCCAGGCTCCGTCGTCCCAGCGCACCGTGTCGTGGTAGTGGCCCATGTTGAACAGCGCCGGAGACGTCGTGGTATCGCGCCAGAACGACCAGTAAGAGTCGGCCGTCGCGGAGGTGGCATCGTCTAAGCGAATGGCTACCGTGGTGATGACGTGTCGACTCGCGGTGCCGGGTCCGGTGACGTGCTCACTGCGGCGTTGCTGGGCGCCGGCCATGATCTCCGCCCGACCTCGACGAGGAGCCCCGGGGAACTCCCACGTCGCGTCTTCGGTGAACAGGAGAATGTACTCATCCAACCCGCCGTCGTCGGCGAGTTGGGCCATCCGAGAAATGAGATTACGAATCTCGAGCTCAGCGACGACGCGAGCGAGCACCTTGGTTTCCTCTTCGCTCATAACTCCCCTTTCGCTTCACTCTTCAACATTCGACGGGCCCGTGACGGTGTTGCGTCATTTTCCCTCGAACGTGGTGACGCGCCCTTCAACAAAGGAAGCAATTCCCTCTTGGGCGTCAGTGGTGTGCAGTATCAACTCTTGCGCGAGGGACTCCTCAAAGAGAGCAGTGTCGCGGTCACCGTCCAAAGCCCGGTTGGCCAATCGCTTCATCAACCCCATGGCGACCGTGGGACCTTGGGCGAGCGTGGCCGCGATTTGAGCGGTGCGCGCTTCCAGCTGGTGGCGTGGCACCACTTCGGTCACCAGCCCGTACTCGCGGGCCTTGGTCGCGCTGATGCGCTCGCCCAAGAGCATGAGTTCCTTCGCTCGTTGCAACCCAGCCAATCGAGTGAGCAGGTAGGCCGTGCCGCCGTCGGGCACCAGGCCGCGGCGTACGAAGATCTCGATGAAGCTCGCTTCTTCGGCCATGACCACCAGGTCGCACGCGAGCGCGAGCTGCACACCGATGCCGGCGGCCGTGCCCTGTACCGACGCCAGCACCGGCTTCGAGCAGTCCTGGATCGCGGGCAGCAGTCGGTTGGCGCCGTAGGTGATCATCTTCATGACCGCGCCGGCTGCTGGTTCGTTCGTTTGGTCAGCGCGACCAGACTCCGCCCCGGCGACCTTCAGGTCGGCACCACCGCAGAAGTGTGGCCCCGTCGACGCGAGCACGATGGCCCGCACGGCATGGTCCTGGTCGCAGTCGCGCAGGATGTCAATCAGCGCGTTGCGCTGGTCGGGGGTCAGTGCGTTGGCGACGTCGGGGCGGTTCAACGTGATCCACGCCACTCCAGCTTCTAGGCGCAAGAGCAGGTCGCCGCCGGCGTACTGCTCGTCGGCCTTCATGCCCGTAGCCCCGGGGCTCGCGTCTTGAAGACGTCGGTCGCGAACAACGTGCCGAGCTTGGTGGCGTCCCAACGTCGTTCGCCGCTGGCGACTTCGACCGCTTCGGTCCATCCCTCCATGAGGTAGATCCGGTCGCGCAGCACGCGGATGACCTGCCCGGTGACGTGCTGGGCTTCGTCGCTGCAGAGCCACGCCACCACGGGCGAACTGCCGGCCGGATCCATCGGGTGATATTCGTCCTGGCCGAGGTCGTCGGGCTCGATGGCCTTATCGAAACCCGGAATGGTGGCCGACAACCTGGTCAACCCGCCGGGCCCGATGGCGTTCACCGTGACGCCGATGCTGTAGAGCTCGAGACTCGTGGTCAGGGTCAACCCGACCAGGGCGGCCTTGGCGGTGGCGTAGTTGCTCTGGCCGAAGTTGCCCACCAGTCCGGCCCCCGACGTGGTGTTTATGATGCGACCGTGCACCGACTCGTCGGTGGTCTGGGCCAAGGAACGCCAGTGGATGGCCGCAAAGTGCGTCATCAGCCACGAACCGCGCAGGTGGACCCGGAGCACCAGGTCAAAGTCCTCGGGCGTCATCTTCCAGACCACCCGGTCGCGAACGATACCCGCGTTGTTCACCACGATGTCCAAGCGTCCGAACGTCCGAACCGCTTGATCGACCGCCTCCTTGGTGTCGTGCTCATCGCCCACGTCGCCGTAGTTCGCGACAGCGACGCCGCCTCGATCGGTGATGAGGCGAACCGTTTCGTCGGCGTCCTTGCCCGCGCCGGTGCCGTCGACGCCGGTGCCCAGGTCGTTAACCACCACCGAGGCCCCGTGCTTCGCCAACTCGAGCGCGTGACCTCGACCGATCCCGTGACCGGCGCCCGTGACAATGGCCACCTTCCCTTCGAGCAAGCGATTCACAAAGTTCCTTTCCCAGCGCATCGTTCGCCCTCACTGCGGGCGCTCGACGGCGGTGGTAGCGCGACGGTAAACCTTTGCACCATATCCGTTGGCGACAACCTCATGTCAATCGCGCCCCAGGATCGTGGTGCCCGCCGAGGAAAACCATCCGCCCGTCCCGTTGACGCAGGCCAACTCGGCGCCGGGCACTTGACGCGCTCCGCACTCTCCGCGCAGTTGACGCACCGCTTCGACGAGCAAGAAAATGCCCCGCATCCCCGGATGGCTGCACGAGAGTCCGCCGCCGTCGGTATTGGTCGGCAGGGCGCCGCCCACTCGCAGGGTTCCGCCCTCCACGAAGGCGCCGCCTTCACCCTTCTCGCAGAAACCCAGCCCCTCGAGGGTGAGCAGGACAGTGGGCGTGAACGAGTCATATACCTGACACACATCGATGTCCGACGGCGAGACGCCGGCCCTTCCGAAGGCCTCGCGACCCGAGACCACGCAGGGCGACTCAGTGAAGTCCTCCCACTCGCTCATCGTGGTGTGCGAAATCGCTTCGCCGGTGCCGAGCACCCAGACGGGAGCTTTGGCGCAGTCGCGGGCCCGTTCCTCACTGGTGAGGATGACCGATCCGCCGCCGTCGGAGCGAATGCAGCAGTGCAGCTTGGTGAGCGGGTCGGCGATCATCGTTGAGGATTGCACGTCGTCGATGGTGATGAGGTCGCGGTAGTACGCGTCAGGATTGAGTGAGGCGTTGTATCGGGCCGACACGGCAATCTCGGCCAGTTGCTCAATGGTGGTGCCGAACTCGTGCATGTGACGCATAGCGGCCATGGCGTAACGCGCAACCAAGGTGTGCCCGTAGGGAATCTCAAACTGCTCGGCTCCCCTGCCCCCGTAGGTCAGATTGGCCGCGCGCAGCCCGCGCTTGAGGTCAGCCCGGGCGGTCGATCCGTAGCTGATGGCCACCACTTCGACCATCCCGCTGGCGATGGCAGCGACGGCGTGCTGAACCATGAACTCCCACGCACTACCTCCCACGTTGGTCCCGTCGACCCACCGGGGCCGCAAGTGCAGGTAGTCGGCCACCTCGATGGGCGCCAACACTCCGGTGCCGGTCGACATGAAGCCGTCGATGTCATCTCGCGCGAGGCCGGCGTCGTCGAGCGCCCGTGAGGTCGCTTGATAGTGCAACTCGTACGCGGTCTTATCATCCACGCGACCGCAATCCGACAGGGCAGCCCCGACGATGGCCACGCGCCGGCCGGTCTTCGTCGCCATAAGGGGCTCCTCTTTGAAAGTTTGCTGGCGTGACCGCCAGTTACGATGACAAATGTAATAGCCCTCTCCAGGGCCGTTCGTTCAAGTGAAGATCCGACGATGTGAAAGTGAACCCGCCCCATGGCCAGTCAAGGCTTCCCACTACCGAACGCCGATCCGAGCACCGAGGAGTTCTGGAACGCGACCAACCGACGAGAGCTCCTCATCAAACGCTGCGACTCGTGCCACCGCGCCCACTTCTACCCTCGACCCTTCTGCCCCTTCTGTTGGAGCATCAACGTCCACTGGGAGACCGCAAGCGGACGGGCCCACGTCTACTCGTACTCGGTCGTGCGCCAGAACGACGCCCCCGCCTTCAAGGACCGCGTTCCCTACGTGGCGGCCATCGTCGAACTGGTCGAGGGTCCGCGAATGATGACCAACCTGGTCGACGTGGAGCTTTCCGAGGTGCACATCGGGATGGACGTGCACGTTGACTTTGCGCCCGCCGGCGAAGACGGTCTGTCACTTGTCCCGGTGTTCGTCCCCGACGCACTGCGTGCGACGCCCCGGTGACGAGTAACGTCATCTGCTTGAGCCGGGACATTTTCTCGAACTCCGTGGAATGTTGCGCGCTGCATTCGCGCAGGGTTTCACGAGAATCTTGATTCATTCAACGGAGGAACATGGACACAGATGAACTAAGCGAAACCGCCGCCCAACCAAAGTACGAGTTCGGGCGCCCCCTCGACGGCGTTCGCGTACTGGCGATCGAACAGCTCCAGGCGCTGCCGGTCGCCACCCAGATGATGGTTCGACTGGGCGCCGACGTGGTAAAAGTGGAGCCGATCAAGACTGGCGAAACCGGTCGACTCTCGCTGCCGGCCGTGACCGACACCTCGGGCCGTAAAGCCGGCGCCACCTTTCTTCGTTACAACTTGGGCAAGCAAAGCATCGCCATTGACTTGAAAACCGAAAGAGGCCGCGATCTGGTGCTGGCGCTCACGCCACATTTCGACGTGATCTGCGAGAACCTGGGACCGCAGCGGGCGAACCGGTTAGGTCTCGGTTACGAGGTGCTCGACGCCATCAATCCAAGGATCATTGTGGCGTCGCTGTCCGGTTTCGGCAACGTGGGCACGTCGCCCTACACCAACTGGCCCGCCTACGCGGCGGTGGCCGAATCAATGTCCAGCGGCTACGAATATGGTCGTCGGGCTCACGAACTGCCGGTGATGAATCCGCTCGGGGGCGTGGGCGACACCGGTACGGGGCTCTTTGCGCTGGTGGGGATCTTGGCGGCGCTGCGCCACCGCGACCTCATGGGTCGCGGTCAGTACATCGACGTGTCGATGCTGGACTCCATGATCTCCATCTGCGACTGTCCCGCCAACTTCTCCTCGCTGGGACTCATTCGAGACCCCAACGAGGATCGCCGCATTCCCATGATCAACAACGCCTTCGCAGCCAGTGACGGCTGGTTCATGATGATGGTGGCGCGCAAGCACCAGTTCGTCCGGTTGGCCGAACTGATTGGCCACCCCGAGTGGCTCGAGGACCCGCGCTTGGCCGATCCCTGGGGCTGGGTCGACCACATGGACGACACCATCAGGCCGGCGATCGAGCAGTGGGCCGGTACGCGCACCAAGCTGGAAGTGGCGACCGCGCTGGCCGAAGCCGGTCTTCCGGCGGCACCGGGCAACACCGCCGAAGATTTGATCAACGACCCGCACGTCAAGGCACACCGCATGTTGATCGAAGTCCCCCGCACTGACGGCGTCGATCAGCCGTTTCTGGTGGCCGGCAACCCCATCAAGATGTCACGGGTCGGCGAGGTAGAGGACGGATACTTCCCCAACGTCGGCGAACACACCGACGAAGTACTTCGGGAGATCTTGGGTATGGATGACGCGACGATCAGCGAGCTGCGCACCGAAGGCGTCATTGAATAGTTCGTCTGGCCAGCAATCAGCGTCAACAAATGATCTGAAGGTTCCTACTGGTGTGGCGCATCCGTCTGGTCGCTAAAGGCCGGCTGACGATGAGTCCTAAAGGGGCTCAGCGGCGCGTCCACCATAAGGAAGCGGTTGAACGATTCGGTACTTTCGCGACGGCGAGACAGCCATTTCGCCATGGCCGGATGACGATGTTGTGCGCGCTCCAAAGCGGCCCACTGCTCCCAGCTGGGGATGGCCCACAGCACGAAGCACTCCGAATCATTGGACATGAACGTCTCCCACGCTCCCGCCAACTCCCACCCAAACTCCTCGTAGGCGGGGATCGCCTCTTGCCTTAATGTCTCCAAGAACTCCGCTGCCTTCCCCGGCGACACCGTCACGTGCTCATGAGCGTACGACTCACCGGTCACGCCGGCGGCGCAGAGCTCCTCAATGGTTCGGGTCCACGGCGCGGGACGCAGTAGTCGGTCAGTTCCGCCACTGCGAAACTCCGCCGCCTTGGCCCACCACGCGGCCAGGTGCTCGTCCTGCATGCCCGGGCCGCTGCACTCATGACGAAACGAGGTGGCCATCCCGTCGAAGCCGTCCTCTTCCCAGATATTGACAACCTGGGGCCACTGACCGGTGGAGCCGAGCACTCCCCACACGCCGTAACAGAGCTGGTCACGCTCTTGCTGGGCGCGGGGGCTGAAATTGGCGGTCATGTGGTGCATGTAGTTCGACCGATTGTGGCCAATGATGTCGATGTACTCGTGAATGTAGATCTTCTCGTTCACCTCGATACCCCTTTTTGGTTCGTCCCTACATAGTGACACCTTGAGACTTCACACAAAGATCTTGGACCAGCCTTCGCCCACCGGTGAAAAGAAGACGGTCGTGAGTTTCATCGAGCGACAGAGCCATGTTCCTTCGATGCGCACGTACTCATCATCCTCACACCCGCTCATCCAGTAGGACTCGCCATTTGCTCGACGGCACGGGCTGAGCAAGTCCCACTTGGCTTTTGCCGCATCACCGTCCACAACGATGCGGGGATTCATGAAGAAGTGTCGTGAGAACGTAAACGTGGTACCACCGAGCCGCTGCGCGATTGCTTGGCGACCCACCGAAACGCCGAGGCCGGGCCCACCGTCCCATGAGCCATCTGGAGTGAACAGCGCTGCAATGTGATCGGCGACGTTGGCCAGTCTTGTCTCGTCAACTAGTGCGCCCCTCTCAAAGCGCTGATCGACCAACTCCGCGTAGCGAGCCTTCATGGCCTGGATCGCGAGCACACTCTCACTCACGTCAATCCTTTTCTTAAGTTCGGCAATTTCTTGTACTAGCTCCTTAAGCGTGACCACGATGACGATCCCCCTGAGAGTTTTGGTCGAAACTATCGCAGTTGTTCACTCGCGGATTTACCGACTGAAGAAGCCCACTGTGTATACAGATTGAACCAGCGACGTTTCTCAACTTCTTATTGTGCAACGTCCAGTTTCCGTAGACAAATTCAAAGGCCCGTGATGGAGTTACCTCATGGACCCAGAGTTTTCAGGTATCGGTGACGCGCCCAAGTCCACCGAAGAGCGACTACTCGCCGCTACTCGACAGCGGAAGGCCCATGAACATCTTGGGCAGACCAAACCTATTTGTTGACCTGATCGACGGGTGCTTCACCATCCTGAAGATCTCGGAACAAGAAGATTCGACTCCACAAATAGAGATACATGAAGCCCGCTACCGCCAAGAAGATCGTCAGTGCCAAGCCGAAGCTCGCACTCGACGGCATTCCTCCAAAACCGGATTTCATAGAATCCGCCAGACGAGCCAAGGCATTTGGCGCTCGACCAAGTTGCACGAGTCCAACGCCAACAAGGATCTTGGTCAGCCAATCCGATATCTGTTCGAGATTCGTGTTTCCTCGATACCCGGTT